>ERZ1026850.354-NODE-354-length-29597-cov-10.038149_pt1 | contig 29597 bp, 24 predicted proteins | sample MGYA00380155_ERZ1026850 | MGnify/ENA primary metagenome ERZ1026850 (study PRJEB33269, sample SAMEA4719791) | human gut metagenome | biome: human-associated habitat; feature: organic feature; material: feces | place: Cameroon | collected 2013-10 ... | reverse complement strand
AAGAGACCCTTATAGGGTCAAAGCAAACCACCGGCTAAGCCGGTGGTCGTGATTTCGATTACAGTAATTTTTCATTCAGATTGCTTTGGTGTAGTGAAGGAGAAAGCTTGACAAATTCTTCAATTGCTATATAATTACTAATGGTAATTAACAAAGGTAACTATGTAGGAGCGTACAATATGACAAACGAAAAAGTTAAGAGAATGCTTGATGCATGCTATCAGGCAAAACGAATACGCGAATTGCTTCCACCACTTCCGCAGGGAGTCATGCCGTCTTATATTCAGTATATGGATACGATCCAGAAGCTGGAAAAGCAGGGAATTCAGGTAAAGATCTCAGACATCAGTGATGCAATGAATCTGCCGCGTCCTGGTGTGACCAGAACCGTAAAAGAGATGGAAGCAAAGGGATATCTTCACAAGTTTGCATCTAAGGAGGACGGACGTGTCACATATATAGCCATCACCGAAGAAGGAAAGAAGCTGTCCCGGAAATATGATCAGGATTATTTCAGTGAGCTTGCTCTTTCGCTCAGTGATATTTCTGAGGAAGATGCGGATTGTATGATACGTACGATTGAAAAATTTTATCAGATTATGTGCAAGAGGAGAAAAGAATATGACAAACGATAAAGCGGATTTTACACAGGGAAGTATCCTGAAAAAGCTGGTTGCATTTATGATGCCGGTTCTTGGAGCGCTGATCCTGCAGGCTATGTATGGTGCGGTTGACCTTCTGGTTGTAGGAAGATTTGGCTCCACATCAGGGCTTTCTGCGGTTTCCACCGGAAGTCAGGTATTGAACCTGGTAACTTTCGTGGTAGTTCAGTCTGCAATGGGAATTACCGTTCTGATCGCCCGTTATCTTGGTGAAAAAAGACCGGAGAAAATTGGTGCAGTCATTGGCGGCGGAGCCGTTGTGTTTACAATCATCTCTGTAGTATTGTTTTTTGTGATGGTGTGCTTTGCACATCCGATCTCGATACTTATGCAGGCACCGGCAGAGGCTGTTGATCTGACCTCCAGTTATGTACGAATCTGTGGCGGCGGTATCTTTTTTATTGTAGCTTATAATCTGCTGTCAGCAATTTTCCGTGGTCTGGGCGACAGTAAATCACCGCTTCTTTTTGTGCTGGTTGCCTGTATCGTAAATGTGATCGGAGATATGGTTCTGGTAGCAGGATTTCATATGGATGCAGCAGGAGCGGCCATCGCAACGGTTACAGCACAGGCACTCAGCGTAGTATTTGCTGTACTTCTCCTTATCAAAAAAGATCTGCCGTTTACGATCAAAAAGAGTGATTTCAGATTAAACTCACAGTGTAAGCGATTTCTTCAGATTGGATTACCACTTGCACTGCAGGAGTTTCTGACTCAGCTTTCGTTTCTTGCACTCTGTGCATTTGTCAACCGGCTTGGACTGGAAGCTTCTTCAGGATATGGGGTTGCCTGCAAGATCGTTAACTTTGCAATGCTCATACCAAGTTCGCTGATGCAGTCCATGGCATCCTTTGTATCCCAGAATGTAGGTGCAGGAAAGAAAAAACGTGCAAAACAGTCCATGTTTACCGGAATCGGAGTGGGACTGGTGGTCGGATGCCTGGTATTTGTGCTTGTGATGTTTAAAGGGGATGTAGTCGCAGGTATTTTTTCAACCGATGCCGCAGTTATCCAGAATGCCTTTGACTATCTGAAAGGTTTTGCACCGGAGACAATCGTAACAGCAATTCTGTTCAGTATGATTGGTTATTTTAATGGAAATAATAAGACCGTCTGGGTTATGATCCAGGGACTGGTCCAGACACTTCTGGTTCGATTGCCGCTGGCATACTATATGAGTATCCAGCCAAATGCAAGCCTGACCAAGATTGGTCTGGCCGCACCGGTGGCAACTGTGACAGGAATTATTTTGAATGTGGGATTTTTTATTTATCTGAATCGCAAAGAAAAAGCAGTTACTTCTCCATCTTCTTAAGTTCAGGCAGTACGGTACAGAGCATGGTTATAAAGCAGATGCTTCCGCCGATCACGTTTGATACAGGTTCTGCCAGGAACACGCCTCTGGTTCCCATGTGCAGGGCATATGGCATCAGGTAGGTAAGCGGAACGACTATAAATACTTTACGGAGCAGAGAGAAGAAGATTGCAAATTTCTTCTTATTCAGAGACTTAAATACAGTCTGTCCGATGTACTGCAGATCCATAAAAATAAATGCAGCGAAATACTGTTTCAATGCGATCACGGCATCCTTTAATAAAATTTTATCGGAGCTGAAGATCCGGATCAAGACTTCCGGGATCAAAATGATCATGCTCCATGTAACAGCGGTATAGATGAGAACCATGACTGACAGTATAACACCGGATTTGAGTACATACTTCGGACGGCATGCACCATAATTGTAGCTCAGGATTGGAGATGTTCCTTCATTCATTGCATGAAGAGGTGTTTCCACCAGCTGGCGTACACTGGATACGATGGTCATAACAGAGATATAAATATCGCCACCGGTGACAGAGAGTACATTGTTGCAGCAAATCGTTACCAGACTGTTTGTCAGCTGCATGATAAAGCCGGCAGAGCCAAGACTTACAATATCTTTGGCATAAGCGGAGCATTGTGAAACCTCATTTTTTCTGAGAAAGCGGACTTTTAATTCTGATTTTCTGGTAAGGAAAAATAAAACAAAAGCTGCGGATAAAGTCTGAGAGAGTATAGTGGCAATCGCAGCTCCCTGCACTCCAAAACCAAGGACAAAGATAAATAAAGGATCCAGCAGAAGGTTTGCAACAGCTCCGATGGCAACAGAAAGCATGCCGATGGTTGAATATCCCTGGGCGTTGATAAAAGGATTCATCCCGATGGAGATCATGGAAGGAATCGTTCCGATCAGGTAGATCATTATATAAGGATAAGCATAAGTAAGGGCATTCGAAGAAGCACCGAATACGACCAGTATCGGGCGGGCAAACAGAAAGCCGATGAGCATCAGGAAAACACCGCAGATGCAGAGCATGGAAAAAGAAGTATCCATGATCTGGACGGCAGTGTTTTCCTGTTTTTTTCCTCTGTAAATGGAGAACAGCGGCGCACCGCCACTTCCGAACAGATTGGAGAAGGCCGTGATGATCACGATGATGGGAAAACAAAGTCCCACTGCGCCAAGTGCAGCAGTTCCTACTTTGGGGATTCGTGCGATATAGACACGGTCAACGATGTTATACAGTAAATTTAAGATCTGGGCGACCAGCATGGGCAAAGTTGCACCCAGAATGTTTCTGGTTACAGTACCGTTTTCAAAGTCAATTCTTTTCATAGTATGTATATTCCTTTGGAGTTTCTTATGTTCTTGAGTATAACACTTGGTATCGGATATGTAAAATAGGAGACAATAACGCTGTAAACTATTTTGGGTTTGACCTGTAAAATAACAGGTGTTAAAATAAATATCGAAGCTTGAAAAGAGCATATCAGACCAGAGTTGTCTGATATGCTTTTTCAATAGAAATCTTTGAGCGAAGATTTATATCATTTTCGGAACGAACAGGAGAAAAAGAGTGAATATATATGATATTGCAAAGCTGGCAGATGTATCGATCGCAACGGTATCCAGAGTAGTGAATAACAGTCCTAAGGTAAGCCAGAAGACTAAGGAAAAGGTCCTTGCGGTTATGAAGGAAAATGAATATACACCGAATGCATTTGCCAGAGGTCTGGGGCTCGGAACGATGAAAACGGTAGGGATCATCTGTCCGGATATCTCGGATATCTATATGGCAAAAGCAGTATCTTATCTGGAAAGTAGTCTTCATGATCATGGATATGACTGTATTCTTGGCTGCAGTGGATTTAAGCAGGAGGAAAAGGAAAACTACGTAAAACTTCTTCTGTCCAAAAAAATTGACACATTGATCCTGGTTGGCTCTACCTATGCAGGAAGGGGTAAGGATGAAGCGGATACAGATTATATTCGTGAGGCAGCTGAACAGGCTTCGGTATTTATGATCAATGCAAAGGTTGCAGGAGATAATATTTACTGTACCTATGCAGATGATTTCCAGGCAACTTATGAAGTGACAAAAGCATATCTTCGAAGAGGAAAAGAGAAGATCCTCTTTATGTATGATTCGGAATCATTCAGTGCAAGGCAGAAAATGGCAGGATATGAGGCAGCACTGCAGGATGCAGGTTATCCGATCCTTGGGAATCTGAAGTTCAAGACGAAAAATGACATTGAATATACAAAAAATATGCTGCTTGAGTATAATAAAGTGCTTGATTTTGACAGCGTTCTTGCTACGGATGATGGTATTGCAGTCGGTGCGATCAAATATGCAAAGATAAAGGGACTGTCCATTCCGGAGGAACTGTCGATCACAGGATATAATAATTCAATCCTAGCAATCGGCAGCGATCCTGAGCTCACTTCCGTTGACAGTAAGCTTGGAGTAATGTGCAGAAAGACTGTGGAACGAATGATCGATCTTCTGGAGAATGAGAGCCAGATTGAGAAAAATATATGCGTTCCATGCGAAATAGTCCGCAGATGTACTACGGATTATTAAATAACGTAACTTGACAGGTTTTTTTCAACATGATATGATGAATTCGATTTTGAGAGACGAAGATGCAGAGTAACAGACAGAGTCTTTTCAAAGCAATTGTTTTGGACCACCCATCTGGGTTAAGGCCATACGGACAGCCGGGTCCACTGCCGATTATGGTAACTTTGGTTACCTTATTGATTGAGTTAAAAGCTCAAATTTTATAAGTAGGTTCCTTTGAAAACCGAGATGCGCCAGAAGCGCAGACTTGTGAAACGATCAATAAGAGTAGTAAAAGTATGATTGCTATATAGACTCTGATACGCATGCGGATATAGATCAAACGCAGGTTTGTGGCTTAGTGCCCTGATCTGCGTTTTTTTTACTTTATTCAGTCTGTGGAATGTGGTTTAAGGGTTGATACAAAGGAAACTGGAATTGGAGGAATGATGAAAGGAAGTCGTTTTAAACTGAACCAGAATCATGCACCGATACATGAAGCTCTGGAGACTTTCCGACGAATGAGAGTTGTACCATTTGATGTACCTGGTCATAAACGCGGAAGAGGCAATCCGGAACTGACAGAATTTCTGGGACAAAAATGTGTAGGTGTCGATGTCAACAGTATGAAGCCACTGGATAATCTCTGTCATCCGGTATCTGTAATACGGGAAGCAGAAGAACTGGCAGCAGATGCATTTGGAGCAGCACATGCATTTCTGATGGTAGGGGGCACGACAAGTTCTGTTCAGACGATGGTTCTGACTGCCTGCAAACGTGGAGATGAGATCATACTGCCTCGTAATGTTCACAGGAGCGTTTTGAATGCACTTGTTTTGTGTGGTGCGATTCCTGTTTATGTAAACCCGGAGGTAGATCAGCGGCTCGGAATTTCCCTTGGAATGAAAAGGGAACAGGTGGAAAAAGCAATAAAAGAACATCCAAAGGCAGTTGCAGTGCTGGTAAATAATCCGACTTATTACGGAATATGCAGTGACCTGCGTGCGATCGTCAAGATGGCCCATGATGCAGGAATGCTTTGTCTGGCAGATGAGGCACATGGAACGCATTTTTATTTTGGAGGAGGCCTTCCTGTTTCTGCTATGGCTGCAGGTGCGGATATGGCTGCTGTGTCCATGCATAAAAGTGGAGGAAGTCTTACACAGTCAAGCCTTCTTCTTACAGGTCCGGACGTACACGCAGGATATGTACGTCAGATTATCAATCTGACGCAGACGACCTCAGGAAGCTACCTACTGATGTCAAGCCTTGATATTTCAAGAAGAAACCTTGCTCAGCGTGGTCGTCAGATTTTTCATCAGGTAGCCGATATGGCGGAATACGCCAGAGAAGAAATCAATGCGATCGGCGGTTACTATGCATTTGGAAAAGAACTGGTAAATGGAAATTCCGTTTTTGATTTTGATATAACTAAGTTAAGCGTACATACGCTTGACATCGGACTCGCAGGAATCGAAGTGTATGATATTCTGCGTGATGAATATGATATTCAGATAGAATTTGGAGATATCGGAAATATTCTTGCCTATCTTTCCATTGGAGACCGTGCACAGGAAGTAGAGCGGCTTGTGAGTGCACTCGCAGAGATCCGCAGACGTTTTCAGACAGATGGTTCAGGACTTTTGAGCCAGGAATATATTGATCCTCAGGTAGTCACAAGTCCGCAGGATGCTTTTTACGCAGATAAATGCAGTCTGCCGCTTCGTGAAACCGAAGGCAAGGTCTGCAGTGAATTTGTAATGTGTTACCCGCCCGGAATTCCGATTCTTGCACCAGGGGAACGTATCACAGCAGAAATCCTGGATTATATTGAATATGCAAAAGCAAAGGGCTGTAATATGACAGGACCGGAAGATCCGGATATTTTGAGACTGAATGTACTGACAGGGAGGTAATGACAATGGAAATGTGGTTTTCAGAATTTCATACACCGGATGTGAAACACAGTATCCGTGTAAACCGTCAGCTTTATTCCAGACAGAGTGAGTATCAGAGAATTGATATTTTTGAGACACCGGAATTCGGCCGCGTGCTGACACTGGACGGAAATGTAATGCTGACAGAGCGTGATGAATTTATTTATGATGAGATGATCACGCATGTGCCGATGTCGGTCCATAAAGAAGCAAGAGATATTCTTGTCATTGGTGCCGGAGATGGTGGCGTTGTCCGTGAGCTGACCAGATATGACAGAGTGCGTCACATTGATCTGGTAGAAATGGATCCGATGGTTGTTGAGGCCTGTCGTGCCTATCTTCCGGGAAATGCCTGCAGACTGGATGACAGAAGAGTACATCTTCATTATGAAAATGCGCTGAGATTTATCCGAAGATGTGAAGCAAAATATGATCTTATCATCGTGGATTCCTCTGATCCGTTTGGTCCGTCTGAAGGATTGTTTACCCGTGAATTTTACGGAAACTGTTACAATGCACTGAAGGATGACGGGATTATGGTAAACCAGCAGGGAAGCCCGTTTTATGCAGAAGATGCACATGCAATGCAGCGCAGCCATAAAAGGATTGCCAGCACTTTCCAGATTAGTCGTGTTTATCAGGCACATATCCCAACCTTTGCTGCAGGTTACTGGCTGTTTGGATTTGCAAGTAAAAAATATCATCCGGTGGATGACCTGGATGCAGAGGCATGGAATGCATTAAATCTTCGTACACGTTACTATACGACCAGACTCCATAAAGGGGCATTTTATCTTCCGGCTTTTCTGGAAGACATGCTGAAAGAAGTGGAGGATTAATTTATGATCTTACCTAATATAGAAACTTTTATCGGATGCGAAAGCAGTTTTGAGGAAGCATCCATTGTTCTTTATGGTGCACCGTTTGATTCTACAACAAGTTTTCGTCCAGGTGCCCGCTTTGGCCCATCAGCCATGCGCCATGAGAGTTTTGGCCTGGAGACCTACAGTCCGTATCAGGATAAAGACCTTATGGACATCAGAGTATTTGACAGCGGTGATCTGGAGCTTTGTTTTGGCAGCAGTGAAATGGCACTTTCAGACATTGAAAAGAGAGCAGAAGAAATCCTGGGGGCAGGAAAATTTCCACTGCTTTTGGGAGGAGAACATCTGGTAACACTGGCAGCTGTGCGTGCCGTAGCTGCTAAATATCCAGATCTTCATATTATCCATTTTGATGCACATGCAGATTTAAGAGATGATTATCTCGGAGCAAAATTAAGTCATGCCTGTGTTCTTAGAAGATGTCATGAAATTGTGGGAGACGGCCATATCCATCAGTTCTGCATCCGAAGCGGAGAGAGAGAGGAATTTCAGTTTGCTTCCAGACACACAGATTTTCATCCGTTTACTTTTGAAGGACTGGAAGAGACCGTCAGAGAACTGAAAGAGAAACAGGTTCCTGTATATTTTACAATTGATCTGGACTGTATGGACCCGTCGGTATTTCCGGGAACAGGAACTCCGGAGGCGGGCGGCGTGAGTTTTTTAGAGCTTCTTAAAGCAATCCGTACTGTTTCACAGACAAATGTAGTGGGGGCAGATGTCAATGAACTTGCACCTATGCTGGATGTGAGTGGGGTTTCAACTGCAACGGCATGTAAGGTTCTTCGTGAACTGCTTCTGGCGATTGCAAAATAGAAAACAGTAATATATCAACATAAAAGGAGAAGAATTATGAGCAGAGTATTAGTGATCGGCTGCGGAGGAGTAGCCAGTGTGGCAATTCAGAAATGTTGTCAGGTTGATGAGGTATTTACAGAAATGTGTATTGCAAGCCGTACAAAGGAAAAATGTGATGCACTCGTGGAAAAACTGAAAGGAAAGACAAAAACCGTTCTTACTACAGCTAAGGTGGATGCAGATGATGTGGATCAGCTGATCGAACTGATAAATGGTTATAAACCGGATCTGGTAATGAACATCGCACTTCCTTATCAGGATCTGACAATCATGGATGCGTGTCTGGCATGTGGCGTAAACTATATGGATACCGCAAACTATGAGCCGGAAGATACTGACGATCCGGAGTGGCGTGCCATCTATGAAAAACGCTGCAAAGAAGAAGGATTTTCCGCATACTTTGATTATTCCTGGCAGTGGGCATACCGTAAAAAATTCGAAGATGCAGGACTTACAGCACTTCTTGGATGTGGATTTGACCCAGGTGTTACACAGGCTTATTGTGCCTATGCATTAAAGCATGAATTTGATCAGATCGATACAATCGATATCCTAGACTGCAATGGCGGTGATCATGGATATGCATTTGCGACAAACTTTAACCCGGAGATCAATCTTCGTGAAGTAAGTGCACCGGGAAGCTACTGGGAAGACGGCCACTGGGTAGAAATCCCGCCGATGGATATCAAGAGAGAATATAACTTTGACCAGGTTGGAGACAAGGATATGTACCTGCTCCACCATGAAGAGATTGAGTCTCTTGCAAAAACAATCCCGGGTGTAAAACGTATTCGTTTCTTTATGACTTTTGGACAGAGCTATCTGGATCACATGCGTTGTCTTGAAGATGTAGGAATGCTTTCCACAACACCGATCCAGTACAATGGACAGGAGATTGTTCCGATCCAGTTTTTGAAAGCACTGCTTCCGGATCCGGCAAGCCTTGGACCACGTACAAAAGGAAAAACAAATATTGGATGTATCTTTACTGGTGTAAAAGATGGAAAAGAAAAAACATACTATATTTACAATGTATGTGACCATCAGGAATGCTATCATGAAGTAGGAAGCCAGGCAATCAGTTATACAACAGGTGTTCCGGCAATGTGTGGAGCACTTATGATGCTGACAGGAAAATGGATCAGACCAGGTGTATATACCGTAGAAGAATTTGATCCGGATCCGTTCCTGGATGCACTTGACCGTTACGGCCTGCCACGCAGCGAAAGCCATGATCCGAAGCTGGTAGACTGATGGAAAGATTGGATAAAAGAGCTCCGTTTACAGCCACCGGCGGAATCATTCCGCCGGAATTCCAGAATATAAAAACACCCTGCTACATTCTGGATGAAAAAGCACTTGTAAAAAATGCAAAGCTGCTCGGTGAAGTATCTGAACGGACGGGATGCAAGATGCTCCTGGCGCAGAAGGCATTCAGCAATTATGACTGCTATCGTTTTTTTGAACCATATCTTGCAGGAACAGAGGCAAGCGGACTTTTTGAGGCACGACTTGGAGCAGAGGAAATGCCGGGAAAAGAGGTTCATGTATTCTGCGCAGGCTACCGGGCTGATGAATTTGAAGAACTTCTTCAATATGCAGATCATATTGTGTTTAATTCACCATCGCAGCTCCTGCGTTTTGGTGCAAAGGCAAAAGAAGCAGGAAAGAGCATCGGACTGCGGATCAATCCGGAATGCTCCACACAGGAAGGACATGATATCTATGATCCCTGTGCTCCGGGAAGTCGTATGGGAACAACAAGAGCACAGTGGGACGAAGTTATTCAGAAAAAACCGGAACTTCTGGATTTACTCGATGGTCTTCATTTTCATACCCTCTGTGAGCAGGATTCCGATGATCTGGAAACAACTCTTGCTTCAGTAAAGAAGCAGTTTGGTGATCTCGCTTCCAGAGTAAAGTGGATTAATTTTGGTGGTGGCCATCATATTACAAGACCAGGCTATGATATTGAACGACTGGAACGCTGTATCCGGATGGCACAAGAGGAATGGAAGGTAGATGTTTACCTTGAGCCAGGGGAAGCGTGGGCATTAAATGCAGGCTTCCTTCTGACCAGCGTGCTGGATGTTCTGAAAAATGGAGAGACACAGATTGCGATCGTGGATGCCAGTGCAGCCTGCCATATGCCGGATGTACTGGAAATGCCATATGTTCCACCACTTTTGGGGACCGATGAGACAGAAGAGAGCGGGATTACAGTCCGGCTCGGAGGACCGACCTGCCTGTCAGGAGATGTGATCGGGGATTATAAATTCAGACAGCTCCCGGAATATGGAGATCTTCTTATGTTTGGAGATATGGCCATCTATACTACCTGCAAAAATAATACCTTTAACGGGATGCCATTGCCGAATATCTGGCTCAGATGTAGTAACAATACTATGCAGCAGCTTACAGATTTTGGTTATATGGATTTTAAGGAAAGACTTGGAAGTCGTGAATAACGGCGTAGCAAGTCCCTCAAAGATTGAGGGATTCAGGGAGTTTGAAGCGGACTTGTCCGCTTTGTTCTGTTGAGTGCATGCCATCGGATTAAATATGTTGAAATGGAATATATACGCCATAAATAGGAATACCTCAATATCCCCCTACAGGGCTTATGAAAGTCTGTTCGTTTTGGTATCATTGAGTAAGTTAAGTTACCAAATTAAAAAGCGAGGGAACAGATAATGAAAAAGGGGATTTTAACAATTGCCGGAATGCTTCTGACTGTATCACTGGTCAGCGCCGGAACCACAGTGCCTGTACTGGCAGATGAAGAAACAACACTGGTATATGGAAGCGGAGATTATACCAGAATCAATCCAGCTATGGACGAACATGGAGAGATCAATATTCTGATCTTCAATGGATTGACTGCACATGACGGAGACAATCAGGTAGTTCCAGGACTGGCAGAAAGCTGGGAATTTGATGATGCAACAAACACCTACACATTCCACATGGCAGAAGATGCTAAATGGCAGGATGGCGAACCTGTTACAGCAGACGATGTTAAATTTACGATCGAAGCTATCATGGATCCGGAAAATGGTTCTGAGAATGCACCAAACTACGAAGATGTAGAAGAGATCAACGTGGTTGATGACCATACAGTTGCATTCAAACTCGAGGACAAAAACGTTGCATTCCTTGACTACATGACAATGGCAGTTCTTCCTAAACATCTGCTTGAGGGAGAAGATATGCAGACTTCTGATTTCTTCCGTAATCCGGTTGGAACAGGCCCATACAAAATTGAATCCTGGGATGAAGGTCAGGCAATCACACTTGCTAAAAATGAAGATTACTTCAAAGGTGAGCCTTCTATCGACAAAATCGTATTTAAGATCGTACCAGATGACAATGCAAAAGCTCTTCAGTTAAAATCCGGAGAACTGGATCTGGCTCTTTTAACTCCAAAGGATGCAGCAACTTTTGCCGGTGATGATGCTTATACATGTTATGATATGAAGACAGCTGATTATCGTGGAATCATGTTTAACTTTGGAAACGAATACTGGCAGAAAAACCGTGACCTGATTCCGGCAGTATGCTACGGACTTGATCGTCAGGCAATCATCGACGCAGTTATCCTGGGACAGGGAATGCCTGCTTATGGTCCTCTTCAGAGAAATATCTACAACTGTGAAGATGTTGAGCATTATGATTACAATCCGGAAAAATCAAAAGAAATCCTTGAAGCTGCCGGATGTGAAATGGGTGATGACGGATTCTACTACCGCGACGGCGAAAAAGTTGGTTTTGTGATCAGCGTAAGCTCCGGAGACCAGGTACGTATTGACATGGCACAGATCGCAGCACAGGAACTGAAGGAAATCGGTATGGCTGTATCTGTAGAGATCCCGGCACAGACAGACTGGGCTGGACAGATGGCATTCCTGATCGGATGGGGAAGCCCGTTTGATGCTGACGACCATACATACAAAGTATTCGGAACAGATAAGGGAGCAAACTACTCAAGCTACTCTAACGAAGATGTTGATAAATATCTGACAGAAGCAAGACAGTCTGATGATCCGGAAGTTCGTAAAGAAGCTTATGCTAATTTCCAGAAAGCTCTTGCAGAGGATCCGGCTTATGCAATGATCTGCTATATCGATGCAAACTATGTCGCTGACAGTAATATCAAGGGAATCAATCCTGATACCATTATGGGACATCACGGAGTTGGTATTTTCTGGAATGTTGCAGACTGGACTATTGAATAATAAGAAATGGGTTGTGACGGGGGCACGAGGAGTGCCCCCCTTTTTACACGAGCGGAAAAAGGGTTGAAAATGGAACATTTATTAGAGGTCAAAAATCTTTCAGTCAGCATAGATGGTCCTTCGGGAGAGGTTCAGGCGGTAAGAGATGTCTCTTTTTCATTAAAAAAGGGAGAAGTGCTGGCTATAGTTGGAGAATCCGGATGCGGAAAGAGTGTACTTTGCAAAAGTATCATGAAGCTTTTGCCGCCAAGCGCCAGAATCAAAGAGGGAAGTATCAGCGTTAACGGACAGGATATCACCTGTTACAGGGAAAAAGAGATGCAGAAGCTTCGTGGAAGAATTTTTTCCATGATCTTTCAGGATCCTATGACTTCCCTGAATCCAACTATTAAAATCGGAAAACAAATCGCGGAAGCAGTGTTGATACATAATAAGAACTATACGAAAGAACAGGTAAACCAGAAGGTTCTGGAACTTATGGAATTGGTGGGAATATCGCCTCCAAAGGAACGTTATCACCAGTATCCATGGCAGTTTTCCGGTGGAATGCGTCAAAGATGTGTTATGGCTATCGCATTGGCTGCTGATCCGGATATTTTATTCGCTGATGAGCCGACTACGGCACTGGATGTGACCATCCAGGCACAGATCCTGGATCTTCTGCGCGAAATCCAGATGAAGCTTGGAACAGCCACCATACTGGTATCCCATGATCTGGGAGTAGTTGCCCGTGTTGCGGACAGAGTAGCGGTAATGTATGCGGGCAAGATTGTGGAGATTGGTACAGCAGAGGAAGTATATTATGATCCGAGACACCCATACACATGGGGGCTTATGCGATCACTTCCGGCATTTGCAAAAGGAAAAGAAAGTCTGTACACGATTCCTGGCATGCCGCCTACATTGATCGATCCACCTGAGGGGGATGCTTTTGCATGTCGAAATGAATATGCATTGAATATCGATTATGAAGAAATGCCGCCTATGTTTAAGATCACAGACACGCATTATGCGGCAACCTGGCTGTTGGACCCAAGGGCACCACAGATCAAATCACCTATGGGAGGGCCGTGCAGTGAGTAAAGAAATTTTATTAGATGTCAGGCATCTGACCCAACAATTTCATCTGACCAAAAAGATCAAAGTAAAGGCTGTGGATGATGTTTCTTTCCAGATCCACAAAGGCGAGATCTTTGGTCTGGTAGGAGAATCTGGTTCCGGAAAATCTACTGTAGCCAGATGTCTGATGAATATATACCAGCCGGCTCAGGGAGAAATCTGGTACAAAGATGTAAATATCTGTGACAAAAAAGAATTTAGAAAACACAAGAAAATGCTTCAGACCAGACGGCAGATGATCTTTCCGGATTCTGCCTCCAGTCTGAATCAGAAGATGAAGGTGTCAGATATTATTACGGAACCGATGAGAATCCAGCATATTACACCTCCGAGAGGAAGTTATGTAAAAGAAGCAGCTTTTCAGATGGAATATGTAGGACTTGAGAACAGTTTTCTGGACCGTTATCCATCCGAATTGTCCGGCGGTCAGAGACAGCGAGTAGCAATAGCCAGATCTTTATGTATGGAACCGGAATTCCTGGTAGCCGATGAACCGATTGCCTCTCTGGATGTCTCTATACAGGCACAGATTGTGAACCTGTTCCGGCATCTGCAGGAGGAGCATGGATTTACATTTTTGTTTATCGCTCACGATCTGGCTATGGTTGAGTATCTCTGTGACCGTGTTGGTGTAATGTATCATGGAAAACTGGTAGAACTGGCACCGTCGGAGGAATTGTATTCCAATCCGGTGCACCCTTATACAAAAACACTGCTGTCTGCAATTCCTGTGCCGGACCCGATCAGAGAAAGAAAACGAGTCCTGCAGTATTATGATGGCGGGGGAATGGAAAACAGTATGTGGACAGAAGTGTCACCAGGACATTTTGCAATGCTCCCGGCTGACGGAAAGGGGTGCAGCATATAATGAGACAAAAAAAGTTCGTCTACTATGGAAAAAAATGCCTGATCTTCCTGCTCTCAGTATTTATACTGTCTGTTGCTGTATTTTATGTGGCACGTCTGGCACCGGGAGATCCGCTGATTTCTTATTATGGTGACCGTACAGAAAAGATGAGCCCGGAAGAACGCGAATGGGCTATGGAAAAATTAGGATTGAACGAACCAATCTCTGTGCAGTATGTGAAATGGGTAAAAAATGCTTTTCATGGAGAATTTGGTATTTCATTTAAATACAAACAGGATGTATTAGAAGTGATCGGCGGCCGTATTGGCAACACGCTTTTGCTGGGAGGAATCGGATTTGTCATTATGTTTGCAGGAGCATTGCTTCTGGGAATCCTGTGTGCATGGTACGAAAACCGGCTGGCAGACCGGATTTTATGTAAACTGGGCACAATATCCAGCTGTATCCCTGAGTTCTGGATGGCGTTGGTGCTGATTCTTATCTTCTCCGTAAATCTCAAGATCCTGCCAAGCAGTGGTGCTTACAGTACCGGGAAGGCAGGAGATGTCGGAGACAGGGTGATTCATCTGATCATGCCGCTGACGATCGTAGTTCTGGAGCATCTGTGGTACTACGCTTATATGATCCGAAATAAAATTCTTGAAGAAGTTCGTGCAGATTACGTGCTTCTGGCGAAGGCTAAGGGATTAGATAAGAAAAAGCTTATGTTCAGACATTGTGTTCGAAACGTAATGCCAGCTTACTTAAGTATTATGGCGATTGCAGTTCCGCATGTACTTGGTGGAACTTATGTTGTAGAAAGTGTTTTTTCGTATCCTGGAATAGGAGCTCTGTCTTATGAGAGCGCCAGATACCATGATTACAATCTGCTGATGCTGCTTTGTATGATGTCAGGAATCCTGGTTATTTTCTGTAATATCGTCAGTCAGACTATCAATGAACAGATTGATCCTCGTATGAAGGACGAAGTAATAACCGAGAAATCGGAGGTAGTAGAAGGATGACGAATAATTCATTTGAACTGGCAGGAACCAGAAAAACAGAAACTGTAATTCCAAAATCAAAGAAAAAGTGGTATGAAGGTAAACCGGTCGTTTCAGCAGCAATATTGCTTCTTATCATACTGGGCTGCCTGGGAGCAGAACTGATCATGACCAAGGATCCTACCTATATGGATCTTCTCAATTACAATAAGGCTCCAAATGCGGAGTTCCTTTTTGGAACAGATACCATGGGAAGAGATATCTTTTCCATGATCTGGTATGGGGGAAGGATTTCAATTCTGATCGGTGGATTAGCTACTGTTATTTCCACTTTTATCGCAGTGGTAGTTGGCGCCTTCAGTGGTGTGGCACCGGCCTGGCTTGATGAACTGATCATGCGATTTACAGAAGTTTTTTTGAGTATACCAACACTGCTTCTGATCATTTTACTGCAGGCTATTCTGGGAAATGCAAATATCCTCAGTCTGTCGTTTGTAATTGGTGTGACTAGCTGGACCAGTATTGCAAAAGTAGTACGTACCGAGGTTCGACAGATTCGAAACAGTGAGTACATTATCGCAGCAAAATGTATGGGAGCAGGTTTCTTCCGCATTTTATGGAAGCATCTGGTACCGAACTTCTTTTCATCAATCATGTTTATGGTAGTCATGAATGTAAGAACTGCCATGATTTCTGAGGCTACCCTGAGTTTTATGGGAATTGGTCTCCCGATTGAAGTTATCACATGGGGAAGTATGCTGTCTCTTTCGGATAAAGCGCTGATGACAGGATCCTGGTGGATCATCCTGATCCCGGGACTTTTCCTGATCGCAACAGTACTTTGCCTGACAAATATAGGAAATGCCTGCAGAGAGCAGACAAACAGAAAAGAGAGCAATTTCTGATAAGAAAATAGTGAGTAAGAAAAGAAATGGTTGAATCAGTATCATGAAAAAGTATATAATGGTCTGGGTAAATTTTTACCAGAAAATGAAAGAAAGTGGCTCAAAAAGGTAACAGAGCCAATTTCATGATAAGGATGAGGAAAGAGTATTGGAAGGAAATTTAACAAAAGGTCCTATTTTGAAGACATTGACAAAGCTGGCTATTCCCATTATGGCATCAGCATTTCTGGGTACTCTGTATAACATTACAGATATGGCCTGGATTGGACTTCTGGGATCAAAAGCGGTAGCAGGTGTTGGTGTAGGAGGAATGTTTACCTGGCTCTCACAAGGCCTGGCTTCTATGTCAAGAATGGGAGGACAGGTACAGACGGCCCAGTGTATTGGACGTGGGGAAAAAGAAGAAGCACATAAATTTGCACAGGCAGCAGTTCAGATGTCTGCCATCATGGGATTATTATATGCTGCAGTCTCACTTATTTTTGTAAGACAGATGGTTGGATTTTTCAAACTGCAGGATCCGGAGGCATATACGGCAGCTATTTCTTATACTCAGATTGCCTGCGGGCTGATTGTATTTTCATTTCTTACGTTGACGCTGACCGGACTTTATACTGCACAGGGAGATTCAAGAACTCCATTTATGGCAAACCTTGTGGGTCTTGGTATGAATATGATCCTGGATCCGGTACTGATTCTTGGACCGGGACCATTTTCAAAGCTGGGAGTAGCCGGTGCGGCGATTGCTACTGTTACTGCACAGGCAATCGTAATGAGTATTATGATTCTTGGAATCATAGTACAGAAAAAAGAGAATGTACTGAAAGGTACCCGGATATTTGCAAAGATTCCGCGAAAATATCTCGGTGGAATCTGTAAAATCGGAATTCCTACAGCAATTCAGGGAATGGCATACTGTGTTATATCCATGGTACTGACACGAATGATATCGGTATTTGGGGCAGAGGCAGTTGCAACGCAGAGAGTAGGAGGCCAGATCGAATCGGTTTCCTGGAATACGGCGGATGGTTTTGCAGCTGCATTGAATGCATTTGTTGGACAGAATTATGGCGCAGGAGAGATGAACAGAGTAAAAAAAGGATACAGAGCATCCTTATGGACTGTAGGTGTCTGGGGAGTGTTGATCATGTTAAGCTTTATTATCTTTCCGGAACCGATTGCCAGAATATTCTTCCATGAACCGAAGGCAATTGCCACGGCAGTTGGATATCTTGTGATCATTGGATTCAGCGAGGCTTTTATGTGTGTAGAACTGACTACAATAGGAGCTTTGTCCGGACTTGGCAAAACACGTCTTTGCAGTATCATCAGTATCATACTTACCGGTGCAAGAATTCCGCTGGCAGTTATTCTGGGTGGTATGATGGGACTCAGTGGTATCTGGTGGGCAATTTCTTCCACTTCCATTGTGAAAGGTATTATATTCGTCTGTACATTTGGGTGGATCACCAGAAAGCAAACTACAGACAGATAAAACAACGAGGCCGCAATTGCGGCCTCGTTGTTTTATATCGGATCACTAATCTGTTTTTCATTAAATTTATCCATCATTTCTTTATGAGTCTTATAATTCTTAGGGCTCATTCCGAATTTCTTTTTAAAGGCCTTGGAAAAGACCAGCTGATCCTCATATCCTACAGAGTTGGAGACTTCTTTAACGGATTTGCTGGTGCTTACCAGTAGATTGGCGGCTTTGTGCATCTTATAGTTGATCAGGAAATTCTGTGCGGACATTCCAAGCTCCTTCTGGAAAGCGCTGTTAAGATAAGCACGGCTGATACCGATATTGTCAGCAATATCTGAGATGCCGATTCCCTGATGATACGTTTCCTGAATATATTCTATGGCGAGTTCCACATAAACACTTGTGCTGTAGGCATATTTGAGAGGCTTGCGGCTCTGGGCTGCGAGCTTTTCGTGATGTTCTGAAAGTTCAGCCAGCAGAAGAATCAGATATGCCTGCCGTCTGAGATCGTTTGCTTTGCTTAGTTTTTTATGAGAGAGCATTTTATCGACATATTTGAGGATAAGCTTCTGGTCCGGTGATGGAAGAACAAGCTGATTTTTGGAAAATCCACATTCACGTGCGAGAGCATGTGCACGGATTCCACGAAAACCAATCCATGCATAAGTCCACGGATGATTCTCATCTGCGCCATATGTAATCGGCTCATTTGGATATATGATAAACATCTGCCCGGGAGTAAGACTCCAGGTCTGACCGCCGGCAGAATAAAATCCGGCACCATCCAGAACAAAATGAATGATAAATTCATCTCTGGGGATTGAACAGATATGACCGGGAGAACAGTGCTCCTTACCGGTATGGATCAGGCTGATATCCAGAGATCCTTCTTTGAGGTTCTCAAGACAGCGGAAGGTGGCACTGTCAGTATATTTTACATTAGGCATTTATGTCACTCCTTTTTATAGGATCAGATTTCTGTTTTATTTTGACATATAAAGACATAAACATAAAAACGCTTAAAGCTGCGTAAATATAAGGCTTATTTGACATTTTACCATATATTCTTAGATTTTGCCATAACGATTATGACATAAATCCATGCCATTTGTCTATTTAATTAAAGCAATAAAAAAGTATAATAATACTTACAAAGAGACGTTCGAACGGCAAAAAATAAAGGAGAATGAATATGAAAAAAAATATGAAAAAGCTTACAGTAGCAGCAGTGATCGGTGCTATGGCAGTTACTTCCCTTACACCTGTAACAGCACAGGCAAAAGATAAAACTCTGACAGTTGCAATCTGGGACAGCGGACAGAAAGCCGGCCTGCAGGAGATCATGGATGAGTTCACCGAAGCAACAGGAATCAAAACAGAGCTTCAGGTAGTTGAGTGGAGCAGCTACTGGACACTTCTTGAAGCTGGTGCTTCAGGCGGAGATATGCCGGACGTATTCTGGATGCATTCCAATGAAGCAGTAAGATATATGTCCAATGACATCTTACTTGACCTGACAGACAAGGTTGCAGACAGTGACAAACTTGAAATGGACAAATTCCCGGAAGACATTAAAGAAATGTATCAGTGGGACGGCAAAACATACGCAGTTCCGAAGGACATCGATACAATTGCAATGTGGTACAACAAAGACATGTTTGATGAAGCCGGAATCGATTATCCGGACGGAAGCTGGACATGGGATGAATTCTATGATATCGCAGAGAAACTTACAAAAGAAGACGGAAGCCAGTACGGATTTGCGGCTAACCCGTCCAACGAGCAGGATACATGGATGAATATCATTTACTCCATGGGTGGATGCGTACTGACAGATGATAATAAATCTGGTTTTGATGATCCTAACACAGTAAAAGCAATGGAATTTGTTGATAAATGTGTGAAGAACGTAATGCCTCCAGCATCTACAATGTCTGAGACAGGTACAGACGTACTCTTTGGATCAGGTAAAGTAGCAATGATCGCTCAGGGATCCTGGATGGTATCTGCTTTCAAAGACAACGATTACATCAAAGAACACTGTGACGTAGCAAGACTTCCTAAAGATGCAGAAACAGGTAAGAGCGTATCTCTGTACAATGGTCTTGGATGGGCTGCTTCTGCAAACACATCCATGCCTGACGAAGCTTTCCAGCTGATCGAATGGTTCGGAACAAAAGATATGCAGCAGAAACAGGCTGACCTTGGTGTGACAATGGCAGCTTACGAAGGAATGTCTGAAGGATGGGTTAACAGTGTTGACTGCTTCAACTTACAGCCATACATGGATGCTATGGATGATATCGTATTCAGACCACATACAAATGCAACACTTGCATGGTGGAATCCGATGTGCGAAGAACTCAAAAAACCATGGAATGACGAAGAAAGCATGGACGATGCATGCAAGAACATTGTTACAATCATGAACGATGCAATCGCTGAAGAATCTTATTGATTTTAAATCATACAGAGAAAGCTGCCGCATACCGGCAGCTTTCCATATCGAAGTAGATTATACTAAAAAGGAGTGAGATACGTGGCAAATCCAAAAAAAGGTACAAGTCAGGCGCGGAATGAGTTTATCTGGGGATGGCTGTTCATTCTCCCGACAATGCTTGGACTGATCATCTTAAATATCTATCCGATCTTTAAGACGATCTACGAGAGCTTTTTCAAAACCGGAGATTTCGGTAAGGGTAATATCTTCATTGGTTTTGACAACTATGTGAAACTGTTCCATGACGCAGAAGTGTGGCAGGCATTGATCAATACTTTTAAATACGCTATTGTGGAAGTTCCGTTTTCCATTGCCATTGCGCTGATACTGGCAGTTTTGTTAAACCGTAAAATGAAAGGCCGCAGCGTTTACAGAACAATCTTCTTCCTGCCTATGGTTGCCGCTCCGGCTGCGATTGCCATGGTATGGAGATGGCTGTTCAACTCAGAATTTGGTCTTCTCAATCATATCTTCCATGCAAAGATCAACTGGATCTCTGATCCGAGAATTGCAGTATTTTCAATTGCAGTCATCGGTATCTGGTCCATCATTGGTTATAATATGGTACTTTTCCTTTCTGGTCTGCAGGAAATCCCGAAAGACTATTATGAAGCAGCAAGCATTGATGGAGCAACAGGTATCAAACAGTTTTTCCATGTGACAATTCCACTGCTTTCACCAACTATTTTCTTTGTAATGGTTACCCGTGTGATCGGTGCCATGCAGGTATTCGACCTGATCTTCATGGTTATGGACAGAAACAACCCGGCACTTAACAAAACACAGTCACTCGTTTACCTGTTTTACCAGAACTCCTTTGTACAGAATAACAAAGGCTATGGTTCAACAATCGTTGTACTTCTTCTTGTTGTGATCATGCTGCTGACAATTTTCCAGAATATCGCACAGAAGAAGTGGGTTCACTATAATTAAGGAGGGATAACTATGTCAACAAGAGATAAAGTAAACAGAGTTCTGATTCATGTTATCCTGATCCTGGTATCCCTTACGATGCTGGTACCTTTTTTATGGATGATTCTGACAGCTTTCAAAACTATGACAGAAGCTACATCTGTCAACCCGTTCGTAATCTTTCCATCTACATGGAGATGGGACAGCTTTAAAGAAGTAATTGAAAATATGGATTTCTTACATCTGTATCTCAACACCTTACTTCTGATCCTGGGACGTGTAATCTGTGCAGTCCTGACCGCAACACTGGCTGGTTATGCATTTGGCCGATTAAACTTTAAAGGCAAAAATCTGATGTTCTCACTGGTACTTTTCCAGATGATGGTACCGGGACAGATCTTTATCATTCCGCAGTACTTAATGGTAAGTAAAATGGGAATGCTCAATACAATTTTTGCATTAGTATTCCCTGGTATCGTAACTGCATTCGGTACTTTTCTTCTTAAACAGGCTTATATGGGACTTCCAAAAGAACTGGAAGAAGCAGCTCGACTTGATGGATGTAATATCGGACAGACATTCCTGTTCGTTATGGCGCCTCTGACACGTTCTTCCATGATAGCTCTTGGAATCTTTACAGCAGTATTTGCATACAAAGACCTGATGTGGCCTTTGATCTGTAACAAAGACGTAATGCCACTGTCCGCAGCACTTGCAAAGATGCAGGGACAGTACACGAATAACTATCCGCAGCTGATGGCAGCATCTCTGCTTGCATGCATCCCGATGATCGTACTGTATCTGATCTTCCAGAAGCAGTTCATCGAAGGTATTGCAACATCAGGTGGTAAATTGTAAAATAAAATTTAGGCGATAACGGAAAGGGGTAAATATGATGAAACCAGGAAGTCTTTTTGACAGGATATTTGGATTTTTAGGGCAGCTGATTGCTTTGAATTTACTGTGGATCGTTTGCTCTCTTCCGGTTATTACGGCAGGGGCATCCACCACTGCATTATTCTACTGTACATTAAAACTCCATAAAGATGGAGATATCAGAGTAATTCGTGATTTTTTCAAGAGTTTCAAACAGAATTTTAAACAGTCGACACTTATCTGGATTCTGATGCTGGCAGCCGGAGTGCTGATCCATATGGAAAAAAGTGCTCTGGCAGTAATGCCAGGATTGGCATCAGTAATTTTTAACTATGTGATTCTTGCGGCATTTATTCCGCTGATCGCAGTTGCACTGTATATTTTCCCTACGGTTGCAGCATTTGAAAATAAAATAACAACTTTGATCACAAACGCATTTTATTTTGCGGTTAAACATATAGGCTATGCGATTGCCGTTACAGTGATTACAATCCTGCCAATGACAATGACACTCGTAGATGCAAAACTTTTTCCAATATATATGCTGATCTGGCTGATGGTGGGATTTTCACTGACAGCTTATGCAGATTCATGGTTTATGTGGAAATTGTTCCGGCCGTACTTTGCCCAGGATGGCGAGGAAGTGCTTTTGAAAGATACAGAACCAGATCAATACGTCTTCTAAAAACAAAAATAATAAACGAGAGGTACAGACTATGGAATGGATTAAATATCATGAGAAAGAGAAAGTATTTGAATTAAGAACAAAGAACAGCACTTATCAGATGCAGGTAAGAGAGTATGATACTCTGGTTCATCTGTATTATGGAAGTCCGGTAGGAGATACACTCATCACAGACCGAATCATTGGTGTGGACAGAGGATTTTCCGGAAATCCTTATGAAGCAGGAACAGATAAGACATTTTCCCTGGATACACTTCCGCAGGAATATACAGCATATGGAAATGGTGACTATCGTATCAATGGTCTGGAGACAGAACAGGCAGACGGAAGTGACACTGCAAATCTGAAATATGAATCCTATGAGATCTCAAAAGGCAAATACAGCCTTAAGGGACTTCCGGCAATGTTTGCAAAGGAAGACGAAGCAGAAACACTTGAGATCGTTCTGAAAGATTATGCAAGTGGATTGCGAGCTCATCTTCTTTATGGTGTATTCCCGCAGCTTGATGTGATCACTCGGGCAGTACGCCTGGAAAATACAGGCACAGCTCCTGTTACAGTAAAAAAAGCAATGTCCATGGAAATGGATTATGAATACAGAGAACTGGATGCCGTTCATTTTTATGGCAGACATAACGTGGAGCGTCAGATGGAAAGAACGCATCTTGGTCATGGCAACTGGTCTGTAGGAAGTATCCGCGGTACCTCCAGTCATCATCATAATCCATTTGTGATCATCTGCGACAGAAATACAGAAGAAACTCATGGTGATTGTTATGGATTTGCGCTTGCCTACAGTGGAAACTTTATATTTGAAACAGAAGTAGATCAGGTAGGGCATACCCGTGTAGAAATGGGAATCAATCCGTATCATTTTTCCTGGACCCTGGAAAACGGTGATGTTTTTGAAACTCCGGAAGTGATCATGACTTATTCCGCAGAAGGTTTTGGAAAGCTTTCCAGAAATTATCATGATGCATACAGAAGCAACCTGATCCGCAGTAAATATGTCGATCAGCCGAGACCGGTTCTGGTAAATAACTGGGAAGCTACATATTTTGATTTTGATGCAGACAAGCTGTATCATATCGCAGAAGAGGCAAAGAATATCGGTCTTGATATGTTTGTTCTCGATGATGGATGGTTTGGCAAGCGAGACAATGACTTCTGTGCACTTGGCGACTGGGTAGTAAATGAAGAGAAAATCAAAGGCGGGCTTCCGGCACTTGCAGAGAGAATCCATGGTCTTGGTCTGAAATTTGGTCTCTGGGTAGAACCTGAGATGATCAATGAAGACAGTGATCTTTACAGAGAACATCCGGACTGGGCATTAAAGATTCCGGGACGCGCCATGAACAGAAGCCGTCATCAGCTGAATCTGGATATCACAAGAAAAGAAGTTCGTGACCATGTCATGAATCAGATTTTCAGTGTTCTGGATGCATGTAAAGTGGATTACGTGAAATGGGATATGAACCGCAGTGTAGATAATGTATTCTCTGCAGCACTTCCGAGAGAACATCAGGGAGAGGTTTATCACAGATATGTTCTTGCAGTTTACGAAATGATGGAAAGTCTTGTTCAGAGATATCCGGATCTTTTATTCGAGGGCTGCTCCGGTGGCGGTGGAAGATTTGAAGCAGGAATGCTTTATTACTCTCCACAGATCTGGTGCAGTGACAATACAGATGCAATCGACAGACTGAAGATCCAGTATGGTACATCTTTTGGATATCCGATCAGTGCTATGGGATCCCATGTGAGTGTATGCCCGAACCACCAGTCCGGAAGAATCACACCATTTGAGACAAGAGGAATCGTAGCATCAGCAGGAACTTTCGGATACGAACTGGATCTGATGAAGATGTCTGAAGAAGAGAAAAAAATCGCAAGAGAGCAGATCCTGAAATATAAAGAGATGGAACATCTGGTACAGACCGGAGATTACTACCGTCTTGTAAATCCATTTGAAAACAACAACCATGTGCTCTGGCAGTTTGTTTCCAAGGATAAGAAAGAGACTGTTGTATGTGGCGTAAGATTGCACAGCGAAGCAAACCCACATATCTATCTGTTCTACCCACAGGGTCTGGATGCAGATATGAAATATGAAGATATCGCTACTGGCAAGGTATATACAGGTGCGGCACTTATGAAAGCCGGACTGCCATTACCACTGACAACAGGCGATTACCAGCCTATCAAATTTACATTCAGGGGAGTGGAAAGATAGATTGAATATCGAAAAAGATTGAAAAAACAAGAAGTTTTTAAGGTTTAACCTTAAAAACTTCTTGTTTTTTGTGTGTGATTTGGATAAATTAAATGATATAGCACAGATATTAAGAATAGAAAGAAGATAAGAAAAATGAACGAAAGATTTTTAAATAATCTTCTCGGCAGTATTTCCGTATCCGGTTATGAAGAACCGGTACAGGATGTTGTTGAAGCAGAGATGAAAGATTATGTGGATGAGATCCGCCGTGATGAGATGCAGAATCTGACCTGTGTTTTAAATCCGGAGAGTGATGTGAGAATCATGCTCTCAGCACATGCAGATGAAATCGGTCTTATGATCTCAAATATCAGGGAAGATGGAAGACTGCAGGTGATTGACAGAGGTGGAATCGTTACGGCAACATATCCGGGGCAGCAGGTGCGAATCAAAACCGCAAATGGCGAAGTCTATGGTGTGGTTGAAGCATACCGCAATCTGTTTAAAGAAGAGAATCTGGGAACCAAACATTTCCTGATTGATATCGGAGCAAAAGACAAAGAAGATGCCTTAAAATATGTAAGCTTGGGCGATCCGATTGTCAGAGATACGCAAATCCGTAAAATGGCAAACGGAAAATTCACAGCCCGCGCCCTTGATGACAGACTTGGTGTCTACATTATTATGGAAGCAATCAAACGCGCAAAAGAGCTTGGCTGTAAAGTGGGTGTTTACGGAGCTTCAACGACAGGTGAAGAGACAACAAAGACCGGCGCTTACTGGACAAGTACCAGGATCAACCCGACCATGGCAATCGTTGTCGATGTGACTTATGCAACGGATTACAATGGAATGAATCCTGCTGAAACGGGAACCGTTCTTCTGGGAGAAGGTCCGGTCCTGTGTAACAGCCCTATTATAGTAAAGGCACTGAATACCAAAATGGAAGAATGTGCGAAAGAAGCCGGAATCCCGGTTCAGAGAGAGGCAGCGAGCAGACTTACTTATACAGATGGTGATAAGATTCATTTTTCTAATCAGGGTGTACCGATGGTACTGGTATCTATTCCTCTGCGTTATATGCATATGCCGGCGGAAGTCGCAGATGAAAAAGATGTGGAAGGCTGTATAGAATTGATTGCGCAATTTCTTGTACATTATGTATAATAAGGGATAGAAACATAGAAGAATGCTGATAATACAAACGTAGTAGAAAGGAGAATCTCAATGGCAAAAATCTTAATCAGCCCTTCCAAATATGTGCAGGGCGCAGGAGAAATGAAAAACATCGGCAAGTATGCCGCAGTAGCAGGAAAAAAAGCACTGGTTTTGATCAGCCAGGGCGGTTATAAGAGAATCGGCAAAATGATCGAAGATAGTTTTGCTGAAAATAACTGTGAACTTGTTTTTGATTATTTCAATGGTGAATGCAGCACCAATGAAATCGACAGACTGATAAAGGTTGTTAAAGATAACAGCTGTGATCTTACGATTGGTATTGGCGGTGGCAAGATTTTTGATACAGCGAAAGCTGTTGCGCATTATGCAGGAACTCAGGTATTTATCTGTCCGACGATCGCGTCCACAGATGCTCCTTGTAGTGCATTATCCGTAATCTATACGGATGAAGGTGTTTTTGAAAAATACTTATTCCTTCCGGCTAATCCGAATCTTGTTATGATGGATACAGAGATCATAGCAAAATCGCCAGTCAGACTTACCGTGGCAGGTATGGGTGATGCCCTTGCAACTTATTTTGAGGCAAGAGCATGTCAGAGAAGTGAAGCTACCTCCTGTGCAGGAGGAAACACGACAGGTGCTGCAATGGCACTGGCAGAACTCTGCTTTGATACGCTGATGGAAGAAGGTGTCAAAGCTAAAATTGCTCTGGAAGCAGGTGTATGTACTCCGGCAGTGGAAAAGATCATCGAAGCAAATACTCTGCTTTCCGGAATTGGATTTGAAAGTGCCGGACTTGCAGGAGCTCATGCAATCCATAATGGACTGACAGTACTGGAAGAATGCCATCATATGTATCATGGCGAAAAGGTAGCTTTTGGAACTCTGGCACAGCTGGTACTGGAAAATGTTCCGCATGAAGAACTGGAAGAAATTATTATGTGGTGCATAGAAGTGGGACTTCCGGTTACACTTGAAGAACTCGGAGCAGGAAATGTAACAGACGAGCAGCTTATGGAAGTTGCCAAAGCCGCCTGTGCAGAAGGTGATACACTTCACAATATGCCATTTACAGTTACACCGGAGAGTGTATTTGCAGCGATCAAGGCAGCAGATGCGTATGGCAGATATTATCTTGGATAAATAGGGACGGTGAAGGTAGAATGAACAGTAAGAAAGCCCCCGGGAGTTATCCCGGGGGTTTTCCGATTCATAAAACGTGATGGCTTAACATTTTCTTTCCAGCAGTTCATGCATATATACCATCAGTGCAAGTAAAATCAGTAAATATACAGGCAATAGTCTGATGGATATGTGATTTGCAATAAGGCCAAACAATGGCGGCATAAGGCATGTTCCAACGTAAGCACTTGCCATTTGCACACCGATAATTGCCTGTGAGCGTTCTGCACCAAAATGTGACGGTGTGGAGTGGATAATACAGGGGTAGACGGGTGCACAACCCAGTCCGATTAATGAAAAACCGATCAGTGAAACCGTCTTTCCAAAAGGAAGTATCATCACGATAATACCAGTAAGAATGATCGCCTGTCCCATCCGGATCATCTGGCAGTCTTTTAATTTCATGGCAATAAAACCATTGATTCCACGGCCAATAGTAATGCCGATACAAAACATACCGGCAAAGGAAGCTGCTGTTTTGGCATCTACGCCTTTCGACAGATGCAGGTAACTGCTTGCCCATAACATAGTTGTTGATTCAATAGCACAATAGCAGAAGAAGCAGATCATAACTGCTTTTGCACCCGGAATTGCAAGGATTTCTTTCAGAGAAAGAGCTTTTCCATGGACTGTTTCACCAGATGATGTGTTTTGTCCTTTCCATTTTGGAAGACTGAATATCAGAACCGCTGTAAGTGCGATCTGTAATACAGAAATGATCCGATATCCTGTATTCCATGTGGCACCGCCAGTCAGTACGGCACCCATAATATAAGGACCGAGTGTAGCTCCGATGCCCCACATACAATGCAGCCAGCTCATATGTTTGCTGGAATAATGCAATGCAACATAATTGTTTAAAGAGGCGTCTACACTTCCGGCACCAAGACCATAAGGGATTGCCCATAAGCACAAGAGGATAAAACTGTGGCTGATAGAAAATCCCCACAGGGCAAGTGCAGTAATACCAACACTTACGGCAGTTACTTTACCCGTTCCAAATTTTCTTGTGAGGCGATCACTTTGCAGACTGGAAATGATGGTTCCCAATGCAATGATCATAGAGATTATGCCCGCGTAAGATACCGGAACCTGAAATTGTGGATACATATTTGGCCATGCTGCACCGAGCAGAGCATCCGGAAGACCGAGACTGATAAATGAAAGATAAATAATTGCTAATAAAAATACCATTTTTCTTTACTCCTGTTTCTTTGTGTGATGATATTATATATCATAATGCCTTTTTGGGACAGCTTTTTACACATTCCAGACACAGAATACATTCTGTGGCATTCTTTCGGTGTCTGCTGTTGTCAGTCATATCCACATCCATAGGACATACTTTTTTACATTTTCCGCAGGAAATACACTTGTTTTTATCACATTTGATCCGTACTATGGAAAAATAACTCATGGGCTTCAGGAATACAGTAACAGGACATATGTATTTACAAAATGCCCTGTTATCTTTAAATAAGAATGCCAGCAAGATACCGACTGCATAGTACAAACAGTTTCCGATAATAAAAGCCCAGAACATGATTTTCTCAATATTTCTGACTTTACAAAGAAATAATGTGCCGACAAAAATCAGGGATGCCAGAAACATAAGATAACGGATCCATCCTATTTTTTTGCGTGGAGAATGTGGCGTTTTGTATGGCAGGAAGTCGAGAACCATTGCAGTCCAGCAGGCATACCCGCACCAGCCACGTCCGAAAAAGAGAGGACCAAAGATCTTGGCAACTGCATAGTGAATCGTAGCCGCTTCAAATACACCGGTAAAAAGATAATACCAGAATCCCTCAATCTGCATATTTTCATTGCATATCAATCCAAGATACACAAGCATATAGATTCCGACGAGAAGCTGTACGATGCGCCGTGCATATTTGTACTCTTTTATAAACAGAAAAACACCAAGAGAAACAGAAATGCCAATATAACTGAAGTTGAACAGATAAAAAATATTCTGTTTACTCAGCCAGAGTGTGATGGCAATGCTTTCAAATATTATGAACATGATAACTGGCATCAGATATTTTTTTATTCGATTCATTCTTTTCACCTGCTTCTATCGTATTGGAAATGTAAGGCAATCCCTTATCAGATGTAATCCTTATGTGTGAATCATACCATAAACTTTATGAAAAGTATTGTCCGATTATGTAAAAAATAGGAAAAGAACATGGTAATAATGCCTAAAAACAGAGACTGAATTTT
>ERZ1026850.352-NODE-352-length-29734-cov-7.286229_pt1 | contig 29734 bp, 29 predicted proteins | sample MGYA00380155_ERZ1026850 | MGnify/ENA primary metagenome ERZ1026850 (study PRJEB33269, sample SAMEA4719791) | human gut metagenome | biome: human-associated habitat; feature: organic feature; material: feces | place: Cameroon | collected 2013-10 ... | reverse complement strand
ACTTATAATAGCATATTATATATCCTCTGTAAAGGTTAATTCACGATATCACATTTTTCAGAAAGCACATTTTATTTTTCCCTCCCTTGCACCCCCGTCCGAAATAATATATGATAGAAATGATGTATAAAAATGAAAAGTGAGGTATCCGTCATGACAATAAATGAAAAAGCCCTGAAGCTTCATGAAGAATGGAATGGCAAGCTTGAGATCGTAGCCAAGTCCCCTGTCAAATCAAGAGAAGATCTTTCCCTTGCCTATACACCCGGTGTTGCAGAGCCCTGTAAGGTGATCGCACAGGATAAGGAGGCTGCTTACAAATATACCATGAAAGCAAATACTGTCGCTGTGGTATCCGATGGCAGTACCGTTCTCGGTCTTGGCAATATCGGTCCCTATGCCGCTATGCCGGTCATGGAGGGAAAGGCTGTTCTGTTCAAGGAATTTGGCGGTGTGAATGCAGTTCCGATCTGTCTTGATACCCAGGATACGGAGGAGATCATCAAGGCTGTGACCTATCTTGCCCCCGGCTTTGGCGGCATCAATCTGGAAGACATCAGCGCTCCCAGATGCTTTGAAATAGAAGAACGCTTAAAGGAGCTGCTGGACATCCCTGTCTTCCACGACGACCAGCATGGCACTGCTATTGTTGTTCTCGCCGGCATCATCAACGCCCTTAAGGTAGTTGACAAGAAAAAGGAAGACTGCCGTATCGTGGTAAACGGAGCCGGAAGTGCCGGTGTTGCCATTACCAGGCTTCTTCTGACATACGGATTTCCTCATATTACCATGTGCGACAAGGTTGGTATCGTCTCCAAAAAGACGGAGGGACTGAACTGGATGCAGCAGAAAATGGCTGAGCTTACCAATCTGGAGCAGCAGACCGGTACTCTTGCAGATGCCATGAAGGGTGCAGATATTTTTGTTGGCGTTTCCGCTCCCGGCATTGTGACTCCCGAAATGGTAGCCTCTATGAACAAAGATGCCATTCTCTTTGCCATGGCAAATCCGGTTCCCGAGATCATGCCAGATATTGCAAAGGCTGCCGGTGCAAAGGTCGTTGGTACCGGACGCAGTGACTTCCCCAATCAGGTCAACAATGTAGTGGCTTTCCCCGGAATCTTCAAGGGCGCCCTGGAAGGACGTGCTTCAAAGATCACCGAAGAAATGAAGCTTGCCGCTGCAAACGCTATTGCTTCCCTTGTTCCTGATGAAGAATTAAATGAAGACAACATCATGCCGGAAGCCTTTAATCCCAAAGTAGCAGAGGTTGTTGCAGAAGCTGTCAGATCCCATATTGAAAGATAACTATGTCAGTATCAGATTTTTCTGCAGAAAATAAGGTTTCTCTTCCGGAATACTGGCTGGGTAAGCCATATTATTCTCTGGACGCCTTTTTTAAGCAGAGGTTTTCACAGAAAATATATAAGATCTCTCTGAATGCCGGACTGACCTGTCCAAACAGGGACGGAACCTTAGGCAGAGGAGGCTGTATCTTCTGCAGCAGTGGAGGGAGCGGTGATTTTGCCGCTCCTCTTCTTGACAGGTCTTCCATCCGTGAGAGTCTTGAAAAAGGAAAATCTCTCTTCCACCGCAAGCAGACCGGCTCCCGGTTTATGGCCTATTTTCAGGCCTTTACCAATACCTATGGTCCTGTTTCCTACCTGGAACAGATCTACAGAGGTGCCCTTGAGCTTGAAGAGATCATCGGCATTTCCATTGCGACAAGACCGGACTGTCTGCCGGATGAGGTGCTATCCCTGCTTAGCCGGCTGAAGGATGAATATCCCGACAAGCTGATCTGGATCGAGCTTGGCCTTCAGACCATCCACGAAAAAACGGCACACTTTATCCGGAGGGGCTATGAGCTGCCCTGCTTTGAAAAGGCCGTTCACAGTCTGGCTGCCCTTGATATACCGGTCATTGTTCATCTGATCCTCGGTCTTCCTGGCGAAACAGATGAGGATATGTACGCTTCCGTTTCTTACCTGAATACCCTGCCAGTATCCGGAGTCAAGCTGCAGCTTCTTCATATCCTGAAAGGCACAGATCTTGCTGACCTGTATGAAAAGGATCCTGCTTCCATCTGTCTTTTTCCAGACCGGGATGATTACCTGGCAGTACTGATCAGGTGCCTTATGCTTCTTTCTCCGGATATTGTCGTACACCGTGTCACCGGGGACGGCAGCCGCTCCCTCCTGACCGCGCCGCTCTGGAGCCTTGATAAAAGAGGAGTATTAAATGCCCTGCATAAACAGATGAGAGAACAAAATGCCTTTCAGGGTGCCCTGTTTCCGGGCAGCAGTTCCGATGAATCTTTTTTTAGCTTATTTTGAAACGGAGTTTTTATTATGTCAGATCCTTTAACTTTATATAAACTGATCGTACTTTATATGCTGAACCGGGTCAGCTTCCCTTTGACTGCTGCCCAGATCAGTGATTTTATCCTGACCAGGGAATATACCAACTTTCTTACCCTGCAGCAGGTGATCCGCGAGCTTACAGATACCGGCCTTGTGGATGCCAGGACTGTCCGCAATAGAACCCAGCTTCTGCTGACAAAGGATGGGAAACAGACCCTGGATTTCTTTTCCCAGCAGATCAGCACTTCCATCCGTCAGGAAATTGATGAATATCTGAAAGAAAATGAAATGGAGCTTCGTAATGAGGTTTCTATACTTGCCGACTACTACAAATCAACCTCCGGCGAATACGAAGCCCATTTAAAGGCCAAGGAAGGAAATGTCACTCTTGTCGACCTGATCATTTCCGTCCCTGTAGAAGAAACAGCTGCTGCCATCTGTGACAACTGGCAGAAAAAAAACCAGGAAATCTATCAGTACCTGATAGAGCAGCTGTTCTGAATGTAACGCCTATGCAAAGAACCGCAGGTGCATCACTGCTCCTGCGGTTCTTTTTATCTCATGATCTCACTCCAGCTGGATATGCCAATGATCGACTTGGCGAAATCCGTATACTGGGCATGATTTGGTGTATCTATATATTTATATACATTGTAGGACTGCTTTGGACTTCCGTTTGCATGGTTTAACCCAAAGGCAAGTCCCTGTGCGACTTCTTCTGAAGCATCAGTCTCACGGTTTAAAAGGAAGCCATCAATATGAGGGTTATTCTCTACCCGGTAATACGCATAGGCGATCGCAGCCGCCTGCAGTGCCTCTCCTGCTGTAGAGGTGTAGCCCTGTTCACTCAGTATAATGCTTCTGACCTCTCCGTCATCTGTCCGATAGGCATCCTGTGCCATATAATTGGTCAGCACCTCGATATTGGCCATTGTGATCATGGAAGTATCCGCACTGTGGGTGACCAGCTTATTTGACTTCCAGATCCTTGCCTCTGTCAGAGGTACATTGTAAGGATGCTGGGAAAGACCCCAGTCAATATTTCCCGTAGACTTGATATTTCTGTTAAACTCATCCACAATATCACGGCCATCATAGTTCGTATTGTTCTTCAGATTCCTGTCCCACTGCTGATCGATCGGCATGTATACTCTGGCACTGCTGCTGACACTCTTGATCGCAGTATAGAAAACCCGGAAAGCCTTGGCATATTCCTCCACATATTCTGAGGTGCCCACACGCTCCATATAATTCCATTCTTTTCTGGCATTGATCTCATTGGCAATGACCCAGTTGGAGATCCGGCCGTGGCTGTTACCGGAATACCTCTCCGCCAGGAAAGTACCGATCGCCGCCATATAGTCCACTCCGGATTCCTCTGCCCCGTTGAACATATAATAGGGAGCTGCCCCATAGCTTCTGGACTTCGGATGAATGAGCTGTGGATAGGAGCCGGAATAATTATTCAGGATAATTGCTGTCGTAGAGATCCCCTTGGCTGTCAGTGTACTGAACACAAGATCATACTCTGCGATCACCTGTCCGTTCAGTGTGTAGGTTTTTCCGTTATAGGTATACTGGATCGTCGGGTAGGCACTGTGGGTACTCGGGCCGAGCAGTCTTGCTACCGGAATATTATAGGCAGCCTGCTTGATCCCAAGATCATCCAGTTCGTTTCCTCTGAGCTTGTTAGGATCCACAAGAAGTCCCTTTTTCGTTGCAGGCACCTGATAAACGGAACCATATTTGGCGATCGCTTCCGGATTGGTAATATACCTTGGTCCGGTCACTGCCAGATACTTTCCATCCTTCTTCACCGCCACAACAAATTTCTTGTAAAGCTTGCTGGTGGAATAATTGTAATTTAAGGGTGTAGAGAATTCTGTCCCTTCATCCTTATAAACCCTGGAAAGATATTCGGCATCATCTGGGATCGTATTATCATAAGTATTGAGGGCAAACAGATAATAATACTTATCATCACTGGCAGGTATTCCCTCTCCCTTGACCTTCACATTGACCTTACCGGCAGAGCCATCGATCAGACAGGACTCCAGCGTTGCAAAATCTGCTGCATTCTCCTCCGTGATCTCTACTGTCTTAGGTCTTTTCTGATAGGATTCCTCCACAGCAGATTCTGCCGTCAGGATATGGTTGATGATGTTTGCCCCGATTCCCTTCTGTGGTGCTTCTTCCTCCGGCTTTTCCTGTATCTGTATATCATTCCCCGGCACTTCTGTAATTTCTTTTCCGGCGTTTTCCCTGAACACAAGGAAATATAAAATAACGCCTGCTATTAGTGCTGCCGGTATCAGAATTGCCAGGATCGTCAGGATCCTTCTTCTGAGCGATACCCTTCTTTTTCCTTTCCTTCGCACTTTTTTCTTTACGGCTGGTTTTTTCCCGGTCGTCTCACTCATATCTCCGTTCCTTTTTCCCTCTTCATGTTCTTTCTTCATCTTGGATCAGCCTGATCGGTCTTTTTATCCGGCTCTGCCGCTTCTCTTTTCAGACGGCTCATATGTTCCCTGATCTTTACCTCATATCCGTTTCCTGACGGATGATAAAATTCCTTCCCATTCAGTTCATAGGGAAGATACTGCTGTTTTACATAATTGTTCGGATAATCATGGGCATACAGATACCCGCTTCCGTGTCCCAGCTTCGCAGCGCTCTTATAATGGGCATCCTGCAGATGCGGAGGGATCGGAAGATTTCCTGACCTTTCTACCTCACTCATAGCTTCTCCTATTGCCGCCACACAGGCATTGCTCTTTGGTGCACACGCCACATACATGGCCGCCTCTGACAGTATGATCTGTGCTTCCGGCATTCCCACTCTTTCTACCGCAAGAGAAGCACTTACCGCAACCTGGATTGCCTGCGGATCTGCCATTCCCACATCCTCAGAAGCGCAGATCATGATACGCCTTGCAATAAAGGTCACGCTCTCTCCCGCATACAGCATCCTTGCCAGATAATACACCGCCGCATCCGGATCAGATCCCCGCATACTTTTGATAAAAGCCGATACGGTGTCATAATGGTTGTCCCCGGATTTGTCATATCTGACAGCCCGCTTCTGGATACATTCCTGTGCTACCGGAAGCGTGATATGGATCTTTCCATCTGGTGCCCTCTCTGTCGTCATAATGCCAAGCTCCACCGCATTCAGTGCATGTCTGGCATCTCCCCCTGAAATATCCGCAAGAAAATTAAGGGCATCTTCATCGATCTCTGCATCATATGCCCCCATTCCTCTCTCTTTGTCATAAACGGCACGATGGATCAGCTCCTTGATATCCTTGGCAGAAAGTGGCTTCAGTTCAAAAATAATGGATCTGGAGATCAGCGCCCCGTTCACCTCAAAATAAGGATTCTCCGTCGTCGCCCCGATCAGGATCACTGTACCATCTTCCACGAAGGGAAGCAGATAATCCTGCTGGCTCTTGTTAAAGCGGTGGATCTCATCTATGAAAAGAATAGTCTTCTTTCCATACATGCCAAGAGTATCCTTCGCCGCCTTTATTACATCCTCCATGTCTTTCTTACCGGCTACCGTGGCATTGATCTGGGTAAATTCCGCACTGGTCGTTCCGGCGATAACCTTGGCAAGAGTCGTCTTGCCGGTTCCCGGCGGTCCGTAAAAAATAATGGAGCTGAGCTTGTCTGCCTTGATCGCCCGGTAAAGCAGCTTGTCCCTACCGATGATGTGCTGCTGTCCTACGACCTCGTCCAGCGTCCTTGGCCGCAGTCTTGCTGCCAGAGGAGCTTCCCTTTCCATACTCGTGCTCCTCATATATTCAAATAAATCCATTTCTTAATACTCCTCTGCCGCGTCGATCTCTTCCTGCTCCTGTTCAATCGGCTGTACATATCCCGGTGTATGACGCAAATACATAGCCCAGTAGCCGCATCCCACAATACCTGCACCGCCTGCGATATTGCCCAGTGTTACCGGGAGCAGGTTTTTCAGCAGGAAGCTTGAAAATGTCAGGGCATCCCCACTGACTCCATATTTCGGCATGGTCAGAAGCCCGGATACCCCAAAATAAATATCTGCGATACTGTGCTCAAACCCACAGAGTACAAACAGCATGACCGGCCAGAAGCTCATCAGAAGCTTGCCGGATACCCTCTTCGCTGCGAAAGCTCCCCACACCGCTACACAGACCAGGATATTGCAGAGAACACCTCTGGCAAAGGCTTCTGGAAAAGTCTGGTTCACTCTCGTCAGTGCGGCTGCCACCATCTTTTCAGCAAGCCTGCCATCATAAAGTCCCGGGATTCCGGCATATACTACCATCACTGCCACAAAGGAAGCTCCGATGAAATTTCCGGCAAATACGAAGAACCAGTTCTTCAGCATTTCTGTCAGTTTAATCTTCTTTTCCAAAAGAGAGATAATGATCAGGTTATTTCCGGTAAACAGCTCACTTCCGGCGATCAGCACCATCGCCATACCGGCAGGGAATACACAGGCACTTAACAGCCTTGCCACAGAAGGATTCTCTATCGTTGCTGAAGCTGTCGTTGATGCGATCCCCGCAAAGCCAATATAAATGCCGGCAAAAATACCAAGCACAAGCATCTTGAAGGCTGACAGTCTTACCTTGTGGAGTCCGATCTCCACAAAATTCTTCGCTATTTCCAAAGGCGAATGCATAACTTCATTCCTTTCTTCTTCAAATCTACAGGAAAAAAGCCTGCAGAATCCCTTCCGCAGGCCTTTCTACTTATTTTAGTATACAACATTACAGATTAATATTCAATGCCTCATAGGGGATCTCTACTCCAATATATCCGGATGCATAAGGCCCATATTCATACGGCGAATACTCGATCACAATTCCATCTGTCCCATACCGCATCAGCATATTCAGCGATGCGTTATCGTAGAGGTCTGCATAGGCGGCATCCTCACTGTCCCAGCCGAAATAAGGATCCGGATTGTCCTTCCAGTTCTGTACACTGTACTGTGCCACAATATCCTTAAACTCATCTACACTTCCCTGATACAGATCTGCCAGTGTCTTTTCCTCTCCTGTAGTCAGATCAAATAGATAATGGCTGCGATAGGGATAGCCATGGGCACCGCCGGTATATTCATATCCGCTGTAATCCACTGTCAGATAGTCTGCTCCAAGCACTTCCACCCGGCTCAGCTCATTATCATAAGATAAAGGATACATGCTCCGGGAATATACATCCAGTTCATCATTCCCGGTCAGATAAGAGAGTTCCTGTGCTGCTCCGTCTTCCGCATACCGGATATCCCCCTCCCAGATCTCCTTCAGGGTCTCATTGATCCGTTCTGCCTGCTCATAGGAGGGATCCAGCTTAAAGCATTCCTGATAATACTCATAAACATCGATGTCATAGCTGTCACTGATAACTGTTTTTTTAATGCCTTCTACTGTTCCATACTGTCTGAAATCACGTTTCTCATCCCATACAGAAAGATAAGCTCCGGGATAAGACTTTCCCCCGGCCGGGGTTTTCCCGATTTCCTCCTCTGAAAGCACAGCCCAGCCAATGCTGTCCTCCTCCATGGCAGCAAAGTAATACCTTCCCTGATAAACATCAAAACCACTGACTCCTGCAGTAATCGTATTCATCGGCGGTCCGGCAAGTCTTCCCGCCTCATACAGAAAGGTTTCTTCTCCTGTCTTAAGCTCATAGCTGTAGATCTGTTTCCTGTCGAATACTTCCCTTTCTTCCTGTTTTTCCTCACTCTGATAATAGTACAGCTTATCCTCTGTGAGCTTTAACGGTATTGCCCTTTTATCCTCTGATTTCTCATTCCAGGTAAAGAGTGTCTGCTCTTCCCCTGTTCTGTTATCATGCAGGATCAGACTTCCATCATACAGGTCATACCTGTCCTCTTCCGGGTAATCTGTGTAGCTATATACCGTATAATCACTATTTACCTCATCCACATCATACGTATCCTGAAGCAGCACGGATTCCCAGAGAAGATTTCCATCCGTATCATAGCTGATCAGACAGTTTTCATCATCATTAAAGGTGATCAGTTCACCGCATGATTTCAGTGACTGCAGTGCTCTTTTCCAGTTTGCATAAATGCTTCCTTCTGCTAATCCCGGAAGCTCTGCAAGCTTCTGATACCTGTCTCCCTGCTGCCAGCCATCTGCGCTCTTCGTAAAGTCAATGACCTTTGTTTCAGAAGTATAGTTAAAATTCGCATAATCTTCCATCACATACTCTACGATCAGGCTTCCGTCCACGTACTCCATCTGCAGTGCCCAGCTCATCGTATCATCAATATCCAGGAGTACTGTTTCCTCTCCGTCCTCTACCGCACACAGCCTGCGTTCCAGCTCCCCGCTGTCTGTGCTTTCGGAATTCTGCTCCTGATAAACAGCCACAAACACTATTCCGTCCCCATAGACTGCACTCTGCACATAATAGCCTTCCCCGGCTTCGTACAAAATATCTGCTGTGCCATCCGGCTGCACACCTACGACCGTCTTCCTTCCCACAAGGAGCAGCGCATCCTCTGCCGGATCTTCCCTGCCGGTTTCGTCCTCTGCGCTCAGATCCTCATCTGCCTGTGCATCTGTCTGTCCTGCTTCCTGCTGCTTCGCTTCGCCTTCCGCTCCTGCCGGTAAATCTGCGTTATCTTTTCCTGTGCAGCCTGCAGATACAAATACTGCTGCCAGCAGGATCGCCAGAAACCAGCCCCGTTTTCTTTTCCATGTACACTTCATCTTTATTCCCCTCTGTTATGCAGTTTCTTTGGATTTCAGTGTAACATAGAAAGGTTAAGAACTCAATGAATTTGATTATGAATAAATGTTCAAAAACTGCATATACAATAAAATAATTACTTGTGATTTTATTGTCCCCATGCTATAATACTCAGAAATAATTTCATATTATAGCCTGAAACAATGATTGTTTTCCCTCTCCCCTTAATGGTATAATATGAATAAGAAAACAAATTCTGGTCACTCATCAATACAAAAGGAGGAAATTTCCATGGCTGTATTAGCAAAACCTGTTAATAAAATATCCGTTATTAAAAAACAAAATTCCTCCCAATTCATTCAGGAATTCAACACCAACAAGGTATCCGGTGAATTTCTTGATTCCTGTAAAAAGGCGGCAAATCTCTTTGCAAAACGAAAGTAATTTTCACCCTCATACACATATAGAATATTTTAATCCTGATGTGACATCATTGGCAAAAGCATATCAGGATTTTTCGTCTGCCCTTTCTCATTTCCATGCGGGAAAATATTATGATTCTTTTGATGATTTCATAAAAAAAGAGGCTGTTCAATATCAAAACTCTGGTGATGGCGTTTCCTATGTGGTCTGGAATGTTTTTTATGATGATACCGGTCAGGAAGAAAAAAGAGAAATTGTTGCCTACTATACACTTTCCACAACCTCCATCCCCTACGAAGACCGGATACGTCTTGACCCAGATGAAGCTCAGAAGTACAACAAAGAGTTTGATATACAGATCTGCGGCATTCCAGCAATAGAAATTAAAATGTTTGCCGTCAATGAAAAATACCAGAATCTCTTCTACCAATATGACAACGAGGATCTTCCCATTGCTGCCTGGATTATGAGAAATATCATTTATCATGCCAATTCTCTGTTAACCGACGTCATTGGTTTCAAAGCATTATTTCTGCATGCCATTCCTGAAGCAGTATCATTTTACATAAAAAACGGTTTTCATCCAATGGAAATAAATATGAAACCACTCCATTCTGTCGACTCAGAATTCACACCCATGTATTTATCCCTTCGAGAAATTCATATGATCTATGATGACTGACGAAAATGACAAAAAGCCCCGTACCTGGTACGAAGCTTCCTGCGTTGTTTCATTTACAAAAATCAGATCAGTCAAACAAAATTTCATCCACCGTTACGAATTCATACCCTTCCTTTAACAGCTGATCCACTACCATAAAAGCTGCCTGCACAGTAGATTCATATTCATCATGCATGAGGATGATATCGTTTTCTCCAGCTTTTGCCAGAATGCTTCTCGCAATGCAGCCGGCATTGGATGAACACCAGTCAAGCGGATCCACAGTCCAGAGCACAGGGAACATATTCAGTTCTGTTTCAAAGGTTTTGTCCCATGCGCCATAAGGCGGCCTTACATATTCCGTCTCCTTTCCGGTAATATCATAAATCACCTGACTGGTTCTGATCAGCTCCTCCTTAAATGTATCTCTGTTGGAGGGGCGCAGCTGTACATGGCTGTAAGTGTGATTTCCAATCAGATGTCCTTCTTCGTCCATTCTTTCAATCAGCTCCGGATAGTTTTCTGCCTGTTCGCCGGTCACAAAAAAAGTAGCCTTCACCTTTCTCTCCTGAAGGCCATCCAGGAGCTGCTTCGTATATACCGGATGAGGACCGTCGTCAAAGGTGATGGCTATTTTCTTATTTTCAGGTTCTTCCACCTGTTCTGCATCTGCCAGTGTTTCCATGATTTCCTTTCCTTCACAGAAAACTGCTGAAAAATCTGTTTTTTCCTGCCTCGTTTCCTGCTCCCTGTTCCACCCTGCCATAAAAACCAGCATATATAATAATAAAAGAAGCATACAGGACAGGATTCTTTTCGTAAGGCTCATGAAGGAAATCTCCCTCTTTTGCTCTCTTATCCTATCTATATGCTTCTGCATTTCTATCCATGTCTTTTCAGGGAAATATCAGCATCCTATATGCATCTTTTCCCGGAAAATTCCTGTTTTTTACACTCTACACACCGATCCCAAGTGTCCTGATCAGAGCATAAACTGCTGCGCATAATACCACAGTAAGCAGCAGCATGGCAAAGATCTGCCCTCTTTTATCTGCCTCCTTCTGACTTATCGCACGTCTTCTTTTCTTCTCTGTTTTCTTTGGTTCTTCTGCTACATCAATAAATTCAAGTTCTTCTTTTTGCATATCACATCACCTCTCACAGCTATAACGTGATTATAGCAAAAATTTCTTCAAAAAAACTGTAGCCATTCTTAAAGCTGTCTAAAGATTTTCTTAAGGCAGCTCAGGCTGTAAATTCACTGTACAGTGCCACATGGTCATAAATACACCGCCATGCACTGGTAGAATCGGCAGTCACACAGATATAACCGTTTCCGTTCTGATCCTCTCCATAGCTGGCTGCACAGTTTCCGGACTGCACCACATACCCGGTCTTGCCACAGACGATCTCTGCTCCGGTTTCCTTATCCTCGATCCGGCGCAGAAACCAGTTGGATATGGTAATCCCATCCGGGTGCTCTGCCGTAGCAGATGTCGTATAAGTATGTGCTGACATAACCTCTCTGCAAAGTGGATTATCCATCGCGGCTTCCATGATCATCGCCATATCATAAACTGTGCAGCGATGTGCCTCATCATATAATCCGACACAGTTTGTAAAATGTGCTGTGTCAGAAAGACCAAGCTCCTGCAGCTTTTCATTCATCAGCTCCACAAATGCCTCCTGACTCCCAGCCACATAGGTTGCCAGTGCCAGTGCAGCATCTGCGCCGGAGGGCAGGATCGTTCCATAGAAAAGATCCCGTACTGTCACTCTCTCATTCTCTGCGAAGCCCACACTGCTGCAGTCGTTACTGTAGCTGTAATCTGTAATATCTATGGTGATCGTCACCTTATCGTCAAGATTCTTTTCCTCAATCTGCTCTGCTGCCACAAGTACCGTCAGGATCTTGGTCATGGATGCCGGATCAATGACCTGTCTGGCTGCCCGCTGTGCAAGGATCTCATTTTTCTTCAGATCGATAAAAATGGCATTGCTGCTGATGACCTCCTCGCTGACTGCTTTCATATCCGGAGATTCTGCTGCCTCATATATTTTATTTTCTTCAGGCTCTGCTGCCTGTACTTCTGCTGGCTCTTTCTGATCTGCTAAAGGTAAGGACTCCTCTGCTTCTGTTTCTGCCACTGCCTGAAGCTCTGCTGTTTCCGTCTGTATACCCTGCTGCTCTTTATTCTTATTTCTTTTTGAAATACCATTACCGCTCAGAACAACCAGAACAGCTATAAAAACTACAGCTCCAATTGCACCAAAGCGGAAGTACTTCCGAAACAGTGCCTGCTGCTTCTTCTTACGCTTCATCTCTGCGAGCCGGCGCTGCCTTCTTTCTCTGGCTGCATCATATTCATCAAACTGCTCTTCCAATAATCAAACTCCTCTATATACACTGCTGCTTCCGCAGCCGCTTGTTTTCCTTCTGCGCACACAAAGAACAGGATAGCCTTACGGCTATCCTGCAATAAACTGATTCTTCTCTCCATCGTAGGTATATCCTATCCCGGAAAGTGTCTTCTGTATCTGCTCCTTATCCTCATCCAGATCCTCACAGAGAGCATCCAGACTTCCATAAAAATCACGGAGCTTCATATTTATAATACTCAAAAGCATATTTGCGTCCTGCGGTAACATCCTGTAACCTCCTGTCTGTTTCTGCAGTCCTTATGCTTTCTTCTCCACCCTGGCTGTAAGCTCTCCGTTCACTGCATCGATCAGGATCGTATCACCCTCATCCGTCTCATCAGCAAGGATCAGCTTGGCTGCCAGTGTTTCAACATATTTCTGTACATATCGCTTCAAGGGTCTTGCACCATAAACCGGATCATAGGCATTCTCCACGATCAGGTTCTCTGCTTCCGGAGTCAGCTTTACGGTAAGCTCCTTATCTGCAAGTCTCTTATTCAGGTCTGCAATGATAAGTTTAATTATGCCACCGATATTATCTCTGGTCAATGGTTTGAACAAAATCGTTTCGTCCAGACGGTTCAGGAATTCCGGTCTGAAGTGGGCACGCAGATCATTCATAACCTGCTTCTCCGCTTCTTCACTGATATTGCCCTTCTCATCAATTCCATCAAGCAGATAGGACGCTCCGATATTGGATGTCATGATCAGGATCGTGTTCTTAAAGTCTACGGTACGTCCCTGGGAATCCGTGATACGTCCATCATCCAGTACCTGCAGAAGTACATTAAATACATCCGGGTGAGCCTTTTCGATCTCATCAAACAGGACAACGGAATACGGTTTCCTCCTGACGGCCTCTGTCAGCTGTCCGCCCTCTTCATAACCAACATATCCAGGAGGCGCTCCGATCAGTCTGGACACAGAATATTTCTCCATGTACTCGCTCATATCGATACGCACCATATTGTTCTCATCATCAAACAGGGCTGCTGCCAGAGCCTTGGCAAGCTCCGTCTTACCTACACCGGTAGGTCCGAGGAACAGGAAGGAACCGATCGGCTTTCTGGGATCCTTGATACCTGCCTTGGAACGGATGATCGCCTCTGTCACCTTCGTAACACCCTCATCCTGTCCGATCACCCTCTTATGCAGCTCTTCGTCCAGATGCAGCGTTTTATTTCTCTCACTCTCCGTCAGCTTGGCAACCGGGATACCTGTCCATCTGGAAATGATCCTTGCGATCTCCTCTTCGGATACGCTCTCATGAACCAGGGAAAGATCCTTATTCTTTACGTTTGCTTCCTCGATCTCAAGCTGCTTCTTCAGGCTTGGAAGGGTACTGTAGTTCAGCTCACTGGCCTTGGCAAAATCACCCTCCCGCTGAGCAATCTCTATCTGATTATTAACATTTTCAATTTCCTCACGGAGCTTTGACAGCTTCTCAACGGAAGCCTTTTCGTTCTCCCACTGTGCCTTTCTGTTACTGAACTCTTCCTTCAGCTCAGCCAGCTCCTTCTGAAGATCCTCCAGTCTCTCCTGGCTGAGTCTGTCATCCTCCTTTTTCAGGGCGATCTCTTCAATCGAAAGCTGGTCGATCTTACGCTTCAGCTCATCCAGCTCTGTAGGCATGGAGTCCAGCTCCGTCTTGATCAGGGCACAGGCTTCATCCACCAGGTCAATCGCCTTATCCGGCAGGAACCTGTCAGAAATATATCTGTGAGAAAGCACTGCTGCACTGACGAGGGCATTGTCCATGATCTTGACACCATGGTAGACCTCATATCTCTCTTTCAGTCCACGGAGAATGGAAATAGTATCCTCAACAGTAGGCTCCTCTACCATAACCGGCTGGAAACGACGCTCCAGTGCTGCATCCTTCTCAATATACTGACGGTACTCGTCCAACGTGGTTGCCCCGATACAGTGCAGCTCACCTCTTGCCAGCATAGGCTTTAACATATTACCGGCATCCAGTGCACCATCTGTCTTGCCTGCACCAACAATGGTATGCAGCTCATCAATGAACAGAATGATCTGTCCCTCACTGTTCTTCACATCCTCAAGAACCGCTTTCAGACGCTCCTCAAATTCTCCTCTGTACTTGGCACCCGCTACCAGTGCTCCCATGTCCAGTGCAAAAATCTTTTTATCCTTCAGTCCCTGCGGTACATCACCTTTCACAATACGCTGTGCCAGACCTTCTACAACTGCTGTCTTACCTACACCAGGCTCACCGATCAGAACCGGGTTATTCTTCGTCTTACGGGAAAGGATACGGATCACATTTCTGATCTCGTTATCCCTGCCAATAACCGGATCCAGCTTCTGGTCTCTGGCCTTCTCTACCAGATCCTGTCCGTATTTGGTAAGTGTATCGTAAGTTGCCTCCGGATTGTCACTGGTGACTCTCTGATTGCCTCTTACCGTAGACAATGCCTGTAAAAACCGCTCTCTGGTGATGCCAAACTCACGGAACAGCTCCTTCATGGAAGGACTCGGATACTTGATCATGGCGAGCATCAGATGTTCCACAGAGACATACTCATCTCCAAACACCTTCATCTCATCCTCAGCAGAGATCAGTACCTTGTTCAGATACTGCCCCACATAGGACTGTCCTCCCTGAACCTTGGTTCTCTTACTGATCATCTCTTCGACTTTGTTCACAAAGTACTGCTGATTGATCTCCATCTTCTCGATCATTTTTAAAATCAGGCTGTCCTCCATAGTCAGCAGACTATAAAGAAGATGCTCCTGCTCTATTTCCTGATTGCCATAATCGCTGGCAATTTTCTCACATCCCTGTACGGCTTCCATAGATTTCTGGGTAAATTTATTGATGTTCATAAGCACACCTCCTACTCATGTTCTATTGATACTATAACACCAGTTGTTAGCACTGTCAACAGGTGAGTGCTAATTATTTGTGAAACTTCTGTGAAATCTATGAGTCACGCATATTTCCTGGAAAAGCTTTTCCTCCGGCCCACATGACAGGAAGATCTCTTTTAAAACAGATCCAGCATATTATCAAGATAGATTTCTTCCCTGACACGAAGCTGATACTCCGGCTTCGTCATATAATAAAGAAGAAACTCCAGTATCAGCGCACTGCCAAGTCCCCGGCCTTCAATCTTAAAGTTGGAAAATCCCATAGGCAGATACACATTCCTTATGTCGTCAATACCAATAAATCCAGGATTTTCCATGGCTCTGGAAAAACGATAGCCTTCCCTGATATCCGGTGCCGTACAGGAAAAATCAGGACAGACTTCCCCAAGATTCTTTCTACTGACTGCTTCGTAGCAGCGTTTTCTGTCTTTACACCCAAAGAAACAGCACTCATTACACAGAAATTCTACCTTGTCCCTTTGTTCCTCTGTCAGTGTCTGCAGTCTGTCAAAGGCTTTATTTAACCGGAAATCTGGTACCACATACAGGAAATCTGATCTTTCCATTTCTTCTCTGAACTTTTGAAAATCTGTCAGTACTTTGGTCGTAGAGGAAACAAAATAAAGATGGGGATAGTTTTCTTTCAGATAATCCAGCAGCAGATCCGAATGAATAATAACTCCATTTCTGATTTTGCTGCCCGCATCAAACAGTCTGCAGAGGTCATTACATTTTTTATCTGAAAGATGCTCCTTAGTAAGCAGCGAATTGCTGAAAGTCAGTCTGGCAGAAATTCCATATTTTTCCATGAGGGAAAGAACCTCCAAAGGGTCATGATCTCCAAAGGATGTCCGTCCTCCGCCCCAGATACAGTCCGAGGGTGCCCCATAGACAGATCCAATTTCACACCAGTCATAAAAATATTCCCTGTGATCATAAAACAGCGGCAAAAAGACACTGTAAAACTCATAAAATTCAAACAACCCGGGAAGATGATAATATGCTGTCTCTTTTTTCACGCTCTCCATGTCCTATCTGTACTCCAGTATTTCTTCCAGCTTCTTTCTTGAAGCAGCCCCACAGAATATTAAAACGCAGTAATCTGATCTATCGCATACAATGGCAGATTGACGAGCCATTCTTCTTTTTTATAATCTGCCATAGATGTACGGACAGATATTTCAGGTGAAAATTTTTCCTGATAACTCTTCAAGCTCTTCGCTCTGAGATTTACCTCTGCTTTTACTTCAACTGGGACAATCTTTCCTCCTGTGTCAACCACAAAGTCAATCTCGCAGGAGCCTCTGTCATTGGTGTAATAATAAATATCCAGATCCTCAATATTTTTTAACTGCTGGCAAACATATTGCTCTGTCAGTGCGCCTTTAAATTCTACAAAAAGATCATTTCCATCAAGCAGCGTATGCTGACGCAGTCCGGCCATACAGCCAAGAAGTCCAACATCCACTACAAACAGTTTAAATGCCTTCAGGTCCTCATAAGCCCGCAAGGGAATACCTGCCGTATTGACACGGCTGATTTTATGAACAAGTCCACAATCACTGAGCCACATAATTGCCGCCTCATAATCCTTCGCACGAGCCCCTTCCCTGACAAGGCCATAAATAAACTTCTTATTTTCCTTCGCCAACTGAGAAGGAATACTGTTCCATATCATACGTAATCTCGGAACGATTTCGTTAGGTGCATGCTTTGAGAAATCCTGTTCATAGGCCATAAGAATCCGCCTTTGAATTTCACGAACCTCATTAAAATCTTTATTCTCTGCGAAGCTTTGCACAGCTTCAGGCATACCGCCAACATAATAATAGTGTTTCAGTGCGTCAATATATGTCAGCTTAAAACTTGTGATCATTTGAAAATCCCGTTTGTCAATCAGTTCAGCAAATCTTTCCTGCCCATTTGCCATCAGAAACTCTCTGAAAGAAAGAGGATAAAGATTCATGAAATCTACCTTGCCAACTGGAAAAGATGTTCCCTGATGCAGAGCAATGCCAAGTAAGGAACCTGCACACACAATATGATACTGCGGCGCATTTTCATAAAAATATTTAAGTGAAGAAAGCGCCCTTGGAACTTCCTGTACTTCATCGAAGATCAATAAGGTATTGTCAGGATCAATTTTGTGTCCTGCATACAATTCCAATCCCATGATCAGACGCTCTGTATCCAGATCAGAAGCAAATAATTCTGCCATTCTGGAATTGGAATCAAAATTGATATATACAGTATCTGCATATGCCTGTTGTCCAAACTCCTTCATCAGCCAGGTCTTACCAACCTGACGTGCTCCTTCTATAATCATGGGCTTTCGATGTTTATTTTGTTTCCATTTTAACAGCTTTTCAATCGCAGTCCGGTACATACTTGCCCCTCCATTATTCTCTATATAAATGTATCATAAGACACATTTACAAAAAGTACAACGAACTTTTGCTTCTTTATCACATTTTTTACACTGAACTTTGTAACTATACAATCATTTCTGAAAACAATTCGGCCTTCAGACAGTCGTTCAATTTGGCCGCAATCGGCTCTACGCTGGTAAAATTCTCTTTACAACCGATGAATTAATAAAATGAAACCAAAGCATACTAAAACTCCAAACAATACAAATGACAGAAATGATTTGCCGTATCTCCTGATTCCTGTGATAATCTTAATCATTCCGTTATCTTTTCTTATCTTTAACTGTTCAAGGTATGAATCTCTCTTAATCTCCACAATGTCACTCCTTATTTTTGTGCATTGCACAAATTTTAGTAATGTTATTTTACTGCTAAATCATTTTTGCTTCAATATAAAGCATCTGGTGTGTCATAAGGCGCAATCGGCGTGAATCTGGTTACAACGGTTCCGTCAGGTTTTGTTTCATTGATGTAATTCTGACAGTTCCTTGCTGTAATAGTCGTAGATGAGATTCTGGAAAGCAACGCTTGTCTGGGCGCACAATCCCGATTTATCGTTTTATCACTTCTTCCAACGTTATAACCCTTCCATATCCAGATTCACTATTAGCTTTCCAATTTTCCGTTCTTTTAAGAGATAGCACATATAGACAGGAAGATATACCACGGCTCCCTCCTGTTCCACATTTGCTACCGATAAAACATATGCCTTCTCAATATGATAATCGGGAATTTTCATAAAGTTATCCAAGGCTTTGTGTGCCTTGTAGGCTTTCCCGGATTTTACCTCAATTGGAACCACTTTTCCCTCCATTTCGACCAGAACATCCAGTTCCCCTATATTTTTCTTTTTACAGAAATAGGGTTCCAGACCATTGGAAGTTAATTGCTGAATCACAGCATTTTCAAAGTGAGCGCCGTTATTTACTTCGCTGTTTTTTTTGATCAGTTCCAGTTTGGTTTCCGCCGGATATGCACTGGTAAGCAATCCGGTGTCATTGGAGAAAAGTCGGAACACATTGCTGCTCTTGCTCGCTTTGAGAGGAATAATGGGAGCTTCCACGTTATATACCGGCAACGCGACTCCGGCATCTTTCAGCCACAAAAAACTGTTTTCATATCTGTCAAACTTTAGCTCTTTGTCCAGCATTGTAAATACAAATTTTTTATTCTGTTTGTTTAATTCTGCCGGAATGATATCATAAATAGATATCAATTTTAGTTTTTTATCTTCACTCTCATATTGAGAGAAATCCTCTTTGTATAGCGCTACGATATCCCGTTGTACTTTATCCACCTCCCGAATATCTTTTGTAGCAATATAGTTTTTTACCGCATCCGGCATGCCTCCAACAATAAGGTAGATAAAAAAAAGAGACAATAGCTTTTGGTGTATGAATTCATCCACCGGCTGGTGTGTTTCAAATTTTTCTTTTAACATTTCCAAAGTTGTTTTTGACACATTATTCGCTATCATGAATTCTTCAAAATCCATAGGATACATTCTTAGGAACGTTAAATATCCCACCGGAACCGACGCTATTCCCTTAAGCTCTACTCCTAATAAGGATCCGCTCATTACATATTTGAAGCTGCCTTCTTCGACAAGAAACTTTATCTTTGTCACTATTTCCGGACATTTCTGTATCTCATCAAAAAAGACGACAGTTTCCTGTGGCTTACAATCTTCCGGCATAATCATTTTTAATTTCACCAGAAACTCATCCGCACTCATTTTGACATTGAGATAATCTATCAGATCCGGCTGATCTATGAAATTTACTTCAAACTTGCGATATCCGCTTTTGGCAATTTCCTCTCTTATAAGCCAGGTCTTTCCAATCTGTCTGGCTCCTGTCACCAATAATGCTTTATCAGAACTTTTCAACCATTCTTCTATAATAATGGAGTCTTTTCTATACATAAATTTTCTCCTCCCTTTTTAACAATACATCTCTTGCCCCGTTTTTTCAATACGATTCATAATATTTTGCCCCGTTTTTTCAATACGATTCATAATATTTTGCCCCGTTTTATTACTCCACTAAATTGACTTACTTTTCCGTGTATCGGTATATAAACACTGTTTATTTCATGCAATCATCCAGAAAGCAGCAGAAAAAGAAAGGGAAGGCAACCGAAATTGCCTTCCGCTCATTCTAAAACCCAGATTTAAAAATTCCCTGCAAGTGTTGTCTCAAACACCGGCAGATAGTCGCTGATAAAACGATCAGCAGCGCTGCTGTCATACTTGGTGACCTCCAGATGTATGTTCAGTCCTGCCCCATTTTCCTTATCATAAATCAGATATCGCTGATAAGCTCTTTTATTACTGTTGTCATCAAAGTCAGTCATCCTGTATACCGTATATCCATCTGTGTCTGCCAGTATGACATCATCAGTGGATGGCGGAAGTGCAACATTTGTCGTCTGGCATTTTACTGTTATCATAAAGTTATCAAATGCAGCCTCCATACCGCTGTCCGTATATCCTGTAATATACTGTCCGCCGGGAGCAAGTATCGTAAGTCCATCCAGTCCCAGACTTTTATAATCATAAACAGATTCATCTATTTTAAAATCAAGACCAGCTACCAGTTCTGTCATATCTGATACTGTAACTGCACCGGTATCAACATCCACATCCCCTATCACTTCTTCGTACTGGGGATCTGATGATTCATCCCCTGCTTCTCTGATCTGCGGTACAAGAGATACATTGGCACCTGTTCCATCTGTCTTTTCCTCCAAAGCTTCTCTGTGCAGTTCCGTCATGGTTTCCTGATCCTGTGCCAGATCAAGTCCCATTCCTTCAAAAATACCTGCCTTCAGCTGTTCGATATAATCCATCATATAGGCACTTCTGTCTACGCCCACTTTTTTTCGTATTTTCAGCTGTAAACGGAAAAGCTCCTCATCCGCCTCACTTGCTTCCTCACTGTTTCTGATATAAAAAGTTGCTTCTGCCACTGTTTTTTTACCGTATAGCTTGATCTCATAACTTAATGTATAGTCTCCATTATCCAGACTGTTATACTGACAATATACACTTGGCGCAACATTAGTCGGTACATTCCGTTCTGCCATATCCTGCCCGTTTGCAAAGATTTCTCCATCTGCGCCGGTGCCGTTCGTGAACATCCGGCCGCCGCTTCTTTTCTCCGTGACAAATCCAATACTGTAGTAATCGCTCATATCGGGATTAAATATCTCGTAAAATTTCATGTCATCGGCTTCTCTTAACTCACAGCCTTCTACCACAGGAATCACAATATCAAACGGATATGCGTAATTATTGCACTGCTCCTTCATGGAAATGTCTGCTGTATCCGTAATCCGGAACTGTTCATCCCCGGCCAGTACATATTCGTCCTCTGCCGGAGTACTCTGTTCCTCCCCGCTTTTCTCTATCGTATTTTCCTCTGCCACGTTTTCTTCTGCCGCTTCTCCCCCGTTCACTGTTTCTTCCATCGCCGTATGATCTGTACTGCTGCCTGTCTCTTTGCTTCCACAGGCCACCACATTCAGACACAGAAGAAGTCCAAGCAGTAAAACAATATTTCTTTTCATGTATTCTTATCCTCTCTTATAGGCCAAAGAAATCCCTTAAAACACCAAAATAAAATTTCGTGCTGGCTGTTTCCTCGTTCATCTCTGTGCTGTCAGTTCCAAACTGCTCTTTGAAACTCTTTGCATACTGCAGATCCTCCAAATATTCTGCAAATCTGTCAGGTGCTTCCTCCTCTTTGCTCTGTGTTTCCTCCTCCGGTTCTTCCTCTTCATCCGTATCAGGTTCTCCATACAGCAGTGCTGCATTCAGTCTTTTGTCAAAGTCATCCTCTTCTGCTTCCTGCATGTCTCTTTCGTAAAATTCTGGCACAGTCTCCTCTTCCTTCTTCTGCTCATCTCTTCTCAGGCTCTCAAAGTCTACTGTTCCTGCTACCAGCTTTCCATGTTCAAATGGCTTCTCATATCGGAAAACCTGCCGTGTTGCCACCTCCAGGATATTTACTCCTACAGACACTTTAACCTCTGAACCCTGAATCTCCGTCCAGGCATGTGTATAGTACTCCTCGCCATCTTCCTGCCATACGGCCATGGCCACACAGCCATAGGACAGCCTTGCATACATTTCCTTCAGATCCTTCCAGTGCGCATTACAGTTACAGACCAGATTAATAAGGTTTAGTGTATCTTCTGCCAGAATGATCTCATCCTGTGAAGGCAGATAATGCTCTATATTTTCCTCTACTTCCCACTGTTTCACAGCATTGCCTCCTCTTCTGTTCCATCCACTTCCATCATAGCCACACTTGCATAACTTTTCGATGAACTTCCACCATTTGCCCTCATAAGATTACAGATTCCATGAACAATTCCATAAAGAACCAAAAGACCGACAAGTGCAGCCAGAACCATTTTAGGAAGCATCATCGGCTTATCACTTTTATTTTTCAGATATTCCTGTACCTTTTCCTCACTTACAGGATGTGCAATCTGCTCAGGGCTGTCCCAGTCATCCCGAATTTCCACTCTTCTTACCTTTCTGATATCGCCATCCTGAACCTGATAATCATTGATATTTTCCATTGTCATTTACCTCTCTGCGTATTTTAAATTTGCCATTGTCTTCCATATCGGATATGTGTCATCCTGATTTCCGGTACTGATCTGTGTATATACCCTGTTCTCTCTTAAAACAGTTTCTTCATCTGCGATCCCGGGAATTCCATTTTCGAAATGATAATAATGGTATTCTCCCTTCTTCAGTCCGCCCTTATCACTGAGTTCTTTTCTTGTCGCCTGCATGTGATCTCTTTTTTTCTTATCCAGAAGAGCATACGGCAATAATGCCATATACACTCTGTCCATAAAATTCTCTCCCCGGTTTTCCTTTCTCCTGTTTTCCACACTCGCAATCTGGCTGCTTATAAATGAAGCATCACCAAAGGCAAAGTCAATCGGTACCCTGTTATTTGTAACACTCAGCTGCAGATCGCCGCCCGTAAGCATGATACTGTAGCAATACGGAGCGCCGGCGGTGATCACACCTTTTGACTGCAGAAAATACTCAATCGCCGTGATATGATCCTGATTCTGAAGATAAACATTATATACATTATGTGTTTTACTTCCTATTTTCTGTACCCAGTTTTTATCTTCAAAAGCTCCTGTAAATACACCACCCTTATTTTTGCATTCAACCACATAAAGCCAGTTATCTGTAATGATGATGGCATCCACTTCCTGATAATTTCCGTTTGGCATAGGTACGCACACATTAAATAATGTCTTATGCGGAACCTTTAGTTTCCGGCTCATTACATAGGCATTAAATTCACCAAGCAGTCCTTTATCATTTAAAACCTCTTTTCTTGTAACTCCTGTTGCAAGAAAATACTCCGATTCTTCAGGCTTTTCAAAAAAGCAGGCCACTGCCCTGACATCAAAAACAAGTAAAAACAAAACCACCAGTAACAACGCTGTCAGCAAAAGTTTTTCAATCCACGTTGACTTGTCATAGCTGCTCTGGTAACAGACCATGATCACGAAAAAAGGCAGTAAAGCCAGAAAGTAAGCCCACACGCCAAGTCTCTGGAATTTTTTAAATCCCTTAATAAATCCGCTTCCAAAGGTCTGGAAAAAAATACTGTTCATGAATAAATCTAACATCTTACTATCCTCCATTTGTATGTTTTATATCATTAAGTACCCTCATAATTCTTTTGGGTTTTAAATATTTTTATTTTGATCAGGAAACTTTCCTGTAAATATAATCGGGAATATCCCGGAAGGCATAGGTATCCCAGTCTTCTGTGTCAGGAATATCTACAAACACCATTCCCTCTTCATTTAAATAATAAAATGCGATTCTGCGATCTACAGGATTTCCTTCAAGATCTGTCAGCTTCAGTATTTCAAGATCTTTTCCCTGAAAATGAAGTTCCTGCCCGTCCAGTGTCCAATATCCCTCATATTCTCCAAGGGTCAGATAAAAATCATCAGAAATATATTGTTTTTCTGAACCGGTCTGCTTCACATACATTGCCTGACCAGAAGATCCTTCCTCCGGCTCCCACATTTCGTACTCGTCTAAATTTTCTATTTCTGCAATTGTTTTTGGTGCCACTTCCACTGCCTCTTCTGCCGGTATTTCCTGATCTGCCACTTCTGCATTTTCATCGTCGGTTTCTTCTGTTTCTGCAGATACTCTATCCTCTCTGTCTGCCTCTTCCCCGTCTGTCAGTCCAGCCTCATTTCCAATCTCATTTTCTGGTGTTTCTTCGCTGATTACCTGTTCTTCCCTCTCCGGAATTTCTGTACTGTTGCTGTTTACAGCGTTGATAATTCCCACAGTCCCAAGCCCTGCTGCACCTATGATTCCTGCAACGATCACTGCTTTTATTGCCGTGCTGAAAGAAGCAGATTTCGTCATGCCCGCTGCAGCCCTGCCTGCTGTTTTTGCTGCTTCAGCTCTGCCTGTTTCCTCTGCTGACTCGGCTCCACCTGTCACTTCCCCCGCTCCCTTTGCAGATATAGAGGTTGCCTGCAGCCCTACATTCCTGCATGCACCGCAATAGATTTCCTGTGCTGTCTGCGCTGTAAGTGTAGTTTTATCCGCCATCAGCTTAATGGCATACCAGAATACAGGAAGTGCAACCACATGCAGTCGGTACCCTTCTTTCTTCTCCTTTTCCTCTACTCTTCCTCTGATATATTTTCTTGCATAATTAAGACGGCTCTTGATCGTATTTGCCGAACATTCCATCAGTTCTGCAATCTGCTCCACCTTCAGCCCGTCAAAATAATAGGCAACAACTGCTGTTTTCTGCAATTCCGGAAGTTCTTCTATTATTCCCCTAATAATGTCGGCCGTTGCCCTCTGGTCTGCGGTCAGCTCTGGCATGGAAGAAATATCATTACTCTCAATGGCATCAAATATTCCTTCCGTATCTTCCGTTAATAAAACCTCTTTCCGTTTCCTGTAGATTTTCATTCCCTGATTATAAGTTATCCCATCAAGCCAGGAATACAGAGCCTCCGATGCCTGTAATGTATGTATGCTTTTATATGCTTCTGTAAAAACGATTTGCGTCAGATCCTGTGCATCTTCTTCCTTCTTCATGATCTGCCTTGCCCTGAAATACACTCTGTTGTAAGTTGCGGAATATACTTCATTAAAGCCTTTTTCTTCACCATTTTTCATCTGTTCTATGGCTTTTTTCAAACTGTCTTCCATAATTGTCTCTCCTTTGTACTTTGCTCCCGGCAGAATAACTGTCTGCTCCTTTCTGACAATAAGTACCGGCAAAGTACATACTGGTTTTAAAAATATCTTACTTCCTTCCTTACTCCTTGTCTACAAAAATATACCCAACATGCTGGGGATATTTTCCCCCTGTTTCTAACCATATAATAATTTTAAGGAGTTTATCAATATGATGTCATTTGCCCCATTGTGGAAAACATTAAAAGAAAAGAAATTATCTACCTACAAATTAATTAATGACTATGGCATCAGCAAGGGGACGATAGATAACCTGAAACATAACAGAAATGTTACTCTCCTGACTGTTGAACAGCTCTGCCACATTCTGGATTGTAAAGTAGAAGATATTGTTGTTTATATAAAAGATAATTAAAAAGGAACCGTCCAGCATGGTTAATATGCCAACGATTCCTCCTGTGTCCTGGCCTTCATTTTAAAGTTCAGGGCATATTTCAGATTTCGCTTCATACTGTAATTCTTGTCAGTTCCAAGAATACTGTCCACAAAGATGGCAAGTGGATTTCTTCCTTCCATGGCTGCCGTTGTAGTCGTCATGCCGGACCATCTGGGATTGATCTCAATAATAAACCACTCTCCGTTCCGGTAAACCAGATCTACCTGCACCGTTCCTTTTAGATACCCCATAAATGAAGATACACTTATCTTTGGCGGAATGCTCACTAACATATGGATACGATCCGGCATGTTTTCCGTTCTGCCTGTTTTTCAAAAATCCTCTATTTCAGATTTTGTGAAAATAAAAAAGCCGACGCAATTTCAACTTTAACCAAAGTCCAAAATACATCGGATCAATCCTTTGATACGATCGGTTATTATTCATTTTCCTGACTGGCTCATACAGTCCATTTTTAATAATGAGCAAAACAAAAGGCACTAACTGTTTTACGGTTAATGCCCTTTGGGTTAACCACTATTAAATTATTCGTCCAACATCAGCTTGCCTTTCTTAGCCTTATTTTTTAATCTCTGCATCTGTTCTTTTTCTATCTGCTGGATACTTTTTTCCGGTGTTGGCAAATCTTCCGGCATAGTTCCTCCAATCTTTTCAATCGCAGTTCTTACCTCTTTTCCAACATTATAATGCACTGATGTTGCTGTTTCCGCACCGACAATTTTATCTTTTCTTAATTTTTCTTCTGTCTGTGATATTCGAAACAGATTAGCAATCAATTCTGTACTTCCCATGTAATCAAGAATTTTCTGTCCTACTTCTAATTGCTTTTTCGTATGAATATCATCAACATCTAATCCGCCGTATAGTCCCATATATCCGGCATTTTGAAAAATCGCAAATTCCTCATTCGTAATAACTCCTGCATTATGTGCTGTCTCTGCCAACATTTGATTCCACTGTTTGATATCTCCCCTGACAACAAGTCTTCTGTTATCTTCGTCCAATTCATTAAAGTGGTCAGCAACTTCCTGCCTGTATGTCTGGATTGCAAAATATGTCTGTCCTAATGCAATGACCTCTTTTCTGGGATCTCCATTCTGAACGATCAGATAGCATGCATATCTTGACAATTCATAATCTTTTTTGGGTTTCATAGTGACTCCAGCTTCAACGATTTTCCTGACCTCAGGAAAATCGTCTGGAATACTGTGTCCGCTGTTTTCACATGCGATCATTGCTCTTTTAATTACTTTTGCAAAATTCTCCCATTTTGCATAATCAAGTGCCGATCCTAATTCTCTCGCACTCCAATACTCGCTCCCATCTTTCCGAATATGCTTGATATCTTCAAATCGTTTATACTCTATTCCTTTTAAATCACTCATTCTCTTGCTCCTTATCAAACTTTCGGCTGTATATGAAAAATGGGATCTACATGCACCGCCGGAACCATCTAACACTATGCTTTCTATTCACAGATTCGTTCTTAAAGTATATCACAGGATAATCTCGTAATCTATATTTTTACCTGCTAACTTCTTAACTATTTTCCAGATAACTGCGATAGCTGTCTATCACAGAATCTGTAACACCGTTTTTGTACACTTTTCGGATAAAATGATTTCATCTACCCGGCTTCTCACATTATTTGCCTGACGGATCCATTCCATTTGATCTCTGCTTTTCAATTCCTCAGTAATGCCTTCCTGTTGTCCTGATCGAAAGGGCAACCGTTTTTTGTTTTACTTCTTATGGTACTAAAGGCAGCCTCCCTCATCAGGAAGCTGCCTTTACAAACTCTGTCAGTTTCTGTCTTGCGTCCGGACTCAGATGCTTTGGTACCTGAATCTGGATCACCGCATATTCATCACCTTTTTCCGAAGCATTCTTCATGGATACGATTCCTTTGCCCTTCAGCCGGATCTTTGTTCCGGACTGGGTTCCTTCTTTGATCTTGCAGCTTACCCGCCCATTTAAGGTAGGTACGATCGCCTCACCGCCAAGGGCTGCTGTAGCAAAGGGAATTTCTACTGTTGTATAAATATCCATGCCCTTCCGTTCAAAGCCGGGCTTCTTAAGGACATTGACCTCCAGAAGCATATTACCGGCACCGCCGCCATTTCTGCCCGGCATGCCCTTGCCTTTCAGCCGGATCTTCTGTCCGGAATCAATACCTGCCGGGATATGAACCTGCAGGGATTCATCCTTTCCATCCGGTGACCGGAAATGAATCACCTTATCAGCGCCAAGAGCCGCTTCTTCAAAGGTAACATCCACCTTAGCCAGAACATCCTCTCCTTCCTGGCTGCGGCTTCTGCCCCCTCTTCCAAAGAACCCGCCATCCTCCTCAAAATCCTGCGTGTGGAAGCCTTTCGAATGGAAACCATTGCCGAAGCCCTTTCCTTTGAAGCTTCCGAAAATACCATCAAAAATATCATCCAGATTATCTCCGGAATAATGGAACTCCTGATAGCCGCCACCGGGACCGCCATTAAAATGGAAGGTACCATCTGAGCCAAAACCGCCCTGATAGCCACCGGCTCCGGCATTGCCGCCCCTTTCGTCAAAGGCAGCATGGCCAAACTGATCGTACAGTTTTCTCTTTTCCTTATCACTTAATATATTATAAGCCTCCGTGACTTCCTTGAATTTCTCTTCAGCGGAGGGATTGTCCTTATTCATATCCGGGTGATATTTCTTCGCAAGCTTACGGTATGCTTTTTTGATCGCTGCGTCATCAGCATTTCTTGCTACGCCAAGTACTTCATAATAATCTCGTTTATCAGCCACTGTTCTCACCCTCTTTTCTGCTTATTCAAAAAATGCCCCGGAAAGTCCGGGGCAGGTTACCTGTCATCCTTCAATGGCAACATGTTTCTTTGTTTCCACTGCCTTCGCTTCCTTCTTTGGAACATCCAGCTTCAGAATACCATTTTCAAACCTTGCATGAATATCGGTATCAAGGATATCCTCACCTACATAAAAGCTTCTGCTCATTTCACCGGCATAACGCTCTCTGCAGATGTATTTGCCTTTCTTATCGGCTTCATCCTTGTCAAGTCCCTTGGCTGCTGATACAGTCAGATAACCATTTTCAAGCTGAATCTCGATCTCATCCTTCTTGAATCCCGGCAGATCCATGATCACTTCATATCCCTCATCGGTCTCCCTGATATCTGTCTTCATCATGTTCTTCGCATGCCTGCCATACAGCTTCTTATTTACATCCGGGAATCCGAAACCATCCATTAAATCATCAAAGAAATCTCTTCCATATACACTGGGCATTAACATAAGTCATTCCTCCATTCTTTCCTCTTCCTTTGTTCTACATGTAATATAACACCTATTATTAGCACTGTCAAGAGGTGAGTGCTAATTTTTTGTGAAGATTTTGTGAACGTCACGAGTCATGCAAAATGGAGAAAAAACGCCCGGTAAGCTTAGCCACGGGCTAATAATTTCTTCAAAAAATTCATCTTCCTGCTTGCTAGGCAACTAAAACAGTCAAAAATTAACCACCTCTGTTCGATTGGTTCGGGAAAAGATGTGCGTCACTCTTGGCTGAAAGTGATTCGCTAATGCAGAAAATTTAGGCTAATATAGTTTAGCTATATACAGCAGTGCTCCATAGAGTTAATGACCTTAGGACAGTCCTGCACCTCATCAAAAATGATAAGGGTTTTTTCAGGCACGATTTTTTGACCGCTTGCCAGTATAAGGTTTTGTAGAATCCGGTCCACATCCTTGGTTGTTTCAAAAAATTGCTTATATTCTTCATTTTCGTCGAAGTTAAAGTAAGCTGTATTTTCATAATAGCGCCTGCCGAACTCTTTCAGAATCCAAGTCTTACCCACCTGACGTACGCCCTTCAAGATTAAGGGCTTGCAGTAGGGAGAATTCTTCCAAGCCAGCAATTTATTTAAGATACATCGTTCCACAGAATCATTCCTCACATTTTTATTTGGATTTTTGTGCTAAATAATCACACTTTTATTAAATGTGAAATCTATGAAAACTACAACCGAAAACACAAAATTATTTAATTCCATTTGGATATTCACCAACTGTGGATTATTTCTCAATGCGCCAGTTTCCAGCTTACCGCCTGCTGCCTTGCATCCACAAATCTCTTATAAATACCTT
>ERZ1026850.351-NODE-351-length-29767-cov-5.329900_pt1 | contig 29767 bp, 21 predicted proteins | sample MGYA00380155_ERZ1026850 | MGnify/ENA primary metagenome ERZ1026850 (study PRJEB33269, sample SAMEA4719791) | human gut metagenome | biome: human-associated habitat; feature: organic feature; material: feces | place: Cameroon | collected 2013-10 ... | reverse complement strand
AAAAACAATCAGCCTGAAAAATCATGTAGTCATACTTTTCAGAGCATCGTAGGATGAAGGATCTCTCGGATGGGCGCATCCTCTGGGGGACCCGGTGGGTCCTTCCGCCAATTCGGTCATCGGAACCCTGACGGGTTCTTTCAATTCCACGCTTCTGTTCGCCATCAGCAACGGCTCGGAGAATCAGAGGGCCGTTCTGAACTTCAGCCTGGAGCACGATACAGAGCAGAAGAAGACATTCACCGTTGTGGTGACGACGGAGAACGTCAGGATGCTGACTGTCGAGTTCGTCGATTACGAGCACGAATACGATCCCGTAACCGGTTCCTATACTTCCAAGGAGATCCGCAGGACCGCAACGGTCCCGTACGGGTCGGTAATTCCCGCATCCGCTGTGCCCCCCACAAGGAACGGATTCATCGGATGGTTCGAAGACAAGGATCTGAAAAAGGCGTTCAACCTCAGCCAGCCGGTAACAAACAACAGGACGGCATACGCCGGATACAAGTACACCGTGACGTTCGATCTGATGAACGGGAAGACGCTGAAGGATTATGCCGAGTTCCCGGCCGGTTCTAAAGTTTATAAGCCGGTGGTTCAGCGTGAGGGATACGAGTTCAAGGGATGGTACAGAGATAAGGGATTGACCGAGAAGGCGTTCGTCGATGGGAACGGTGAAGACAGAGATTATGAGGAGATTGTCAAAGACACCACGTTCTACGCCAATTGGGAAGGTAAACCAGTCAAGGTCACATTCCGCCTGCATATCGAGAAAACGGACGGCTCGATCATCGATAGTACCTGGTCTTTGAATTACAGATACGGGCAGCTCTATGGAGAAGGTAAAGGGGAGCTTACGTTCGAAGGAATAACTGATGCAGCGAAGGACTTGGCGGCACCCTTGCAATTTGTTCGTTGGCAATTGGCAACAGAAGCAGGAGGTACTTTAACCGGTTCAAACCAGGATGTATACGGAGATATGGAGCTCCTCAAACCAGAGGATCACACCTTGCTCGCCGAATGCAGGAATACGGCTCTGAAGGTCGATCTGAAGGAGGCATATCTCGACTCGGAGGAAGGCTATGCCGACTTCAAACCAGGATTCGGAGCCATATCGATCGATGCTCCGAAGAGCATCCTCGTTTTCGAAGAGGATGGGAAGTATCGCTTCACTCCCAGCAATGCCACCACGATCGGATATGCTCTGCATGAGTGGAGATTCAAGGATTCGACCGGGGAATATCGCTACGTAGATGCCGGTGTCGAACTGGTTTTCGTGAAGGATGGAGACGGTTACACTTACACTCTCGAAGACAAGAATTACCATATAAGTGGCTTTGAACTGGAGATGGAAACCTGTTGGAAGGCGATAACCTACGAGGTCCATATCCAAGAGCCCGCCGGAGGGACAGTCAACCAGACGACTGACCCTGAATACGATCTGATGAAGGTGCCCTACGGCACAACCCTCAGCTTCGTATACACCCCCGGGGGACCGTATGTCCTGAGGGATTGGGTGCTGTCCGGAGAGGGGAATCTGATATCGAATGGGAATACCTGCACCCTGTACGTGACGGGTAACTGTTTGATCTATCTTCGTCTCGGCGGATTGTACAGGGTGGACGTCGCTCTCGAGATAGATGAAGCATCTGCTCCGGACACGACGGAGCTGATGCTGAAGTCCGGAGACCGTGAAAGACCGTTGATCAGGGATTCGGCCACCGGGTGGTTCTACAACTCCACGGTGGAAACCGGATACTACGAGCTGTACATCAAGGACAAGAGCGGATCATGGCTGAAGATCGATGAGAACATCCTCATTCAGGATGATCGTAAGTTGCAGTATTCGCTCTTTTCTATCGACGTGGTCGATGGAAACGATGTTAGGATCGATAAGAACCTGGTATCATATCCAGATTATTCCTTATCTGGAAAAACAGTAGTCGTCCAGCTGCCGAACGAGGGATACAATTATGGTACATTGACCACGGTTCCGATCGGTCTGGGATCGATCGATGGTTCCGAGATATCTTTCAAGATGCCGAATGAGAAGACGACATTGAAGCTCGATGGATTCGAACCCATGAGGTGGGATATCACATTCACATACACTCCTGGAGAGCCGGGATTCCAAGGAGCGACGGGTGATATCACAGAGGAGGTCGTCTATGGAAGAGAGCACTCCTTCCCTATACTGAATGTTTGGGTAGGTTGGGATTTCTCCCGTTGGGAGTGGGTGGACAACGACGGAAATGTGCTGAAGCAGTATACGGGTGGGCAATTTCTCGTCGAGATCGGTATGGAGAGGATGAGGGCCGTGTGGAATCACGGGACCATCGACTATACCGTCAAGAAGTACCGCCAACTGGCTGTAGAGGATGGATATGAGAAGGTATCCGAAACCATCGTTTCCGGAATTGCCGGCAGCCATGTAGACATCAGCGGGGATCCCGTTGATCCCGGATTCCATCTGAATGAAGGCCATTCAGGCAGTGTGCTTTCGGCGGAATTGAGAGCGGGTCTTGTTCTGAGTGCGTATTACGACCGCGACACGTACGAGGTCACGACGAGGCTAAAGATTGATCCGGTTATGGACTTCGGACCGACCACAATGCGTTACGGGGCCCCCTGGAATCCCGGCCTCTATAAGGAAATCCCGTTCGGATACAACATCGAAGGATGGTACTTGGACCCAGGTCTTTCCGGGACTCCGACTGAAACCGTTCCACTGGGAGAGGACGACGGTAGTTCCATGATCCTCTACATGAAGGGCATACCTTACACGTACAGGATCATCTACACTCCGCCTATCGCCGATGCCCTGAAAGAGTATGTCTACGGTCAGGGGACAATCAATCTCAATGATTATGAGAAACCAAATGACCCGGAAGGGCGCCTTTTCGACGGGTGGACCCTCAACGGGCTTCCGCTCGTTGACGGGATTATACGTTCACAGTTCCTCAAAGATGCGGGCATCACACCCGAGCGCGAACTCTTGGTCAACGCTGTATGGGGATTCCTCATAACCGTCGAGCCACCACGCGTAGGCAAGATCACCGTTACCGGAGCTAATCCTGTTGTAGGGCAAGAAGGGAAGTACACCGTCAGCAGGAACAAGAACGTCCAGTTTTCCTATGATCCCGAGAGAACGAAAGAGAAGGTCTTCCGTTGGTACTTCGACGAACAGTCATTGGACGAGAGCGACTCCATCGAGTTCAGCATCCAGAAGGATGTGACCGTAGGTGTCGTTCTTAAGCTGAGAGCGGAAGGCTTCAACCCGGGACACCCCTATCCGGAACACTCGTTTATTGGGATGTTCAACGCGCCCTCAGACGGCTATGTGTTCGAGCCCGACCCCGAGCAGAAGATCGAGTGGAAACAGGAATCGAATGTCAAGGTCGGCGGGTTCACTGTGGACTTCTTCACCGACGGCAGGATAATCCTTCACGCACCGGATTCGCTGGGCACCGTTATCATCGGACACATCATCCATCAGGATTCCTCGGGGAATTATCATCACATCTCCCTGACCGCGTTCATCGTATCAGGGATCTATCCGACCGAGGAAACATGACGCTCAATTGACCGTCCGACGGACGGATTGAGAAAACGAGGTCCCCTTTCTTCTTTTATCCGGGGACCTCCAAACCTCTTACGAATGCGGCAGAGCCGCAGGAGGAACAGACATGAAGAAGATTTTGACTGCAATGGCCGCCATCCTGGCGGTCGCGATCGTCGTCATCGCTGCGGCGCCGGCGACGAACGAAGCGGCAACGGGTGACTTCATGAATCCGACATACATAATCGGCAGTGAGGCCACACCCTACGACATCGGAAACGGCGTCTCCACCGAGATCAAGTTCAACAGGACCTCGTTTGCAGCCGAACCATCATTCAAGATTTACGTCGGTACGCAAGCGGAAGATGCCGGAACTCCGATCGTACTCGGCACTCCTATATCCGTTGGCGGTTTCGAGTTCACCATATCCAAGGTCAATGATGAAGGCACCTACACGGTATCCGTCGCCAAAGACGGGACGCCTACAGGATCCAAGTTCAAGATCGGTGTATCAATCACCGAGAACTGGAATGGTCTCAACACGACTCAGAAGTACTTCTGGGGCATCAACATCAAGGCGGATTTTGTCGCTGCTGAGATAACCCTTGAAGAGAACGGCACGGCTTTGACCACCGGTGGAACCGCTGCCGATCCCTACCTCATCGCTTTCGACCAGAAGGTCGATATCACCATCAAAACCACTGCAGGAACGTTCTCCTATTACGCTACCGGCCTTCCTGCAGGCCTTTCCGTGACCACGACTGGCCACATAGCCGGGAAGCTGTCCAAGGACATAGCCGACGGAGCAACGGGTTCCTTCACGGTTTCGGCCGTTGACGGAAACACGCTCTTGACGAAGCAGGTGTTCTACAAGGTCGGTACGAAGCCTGCCGACAGCGAACTCACGTTCAAGATTCTCGGTCAGTCGATCACTTCATATGCGCTGGTCAACAGCGGTCAGGACATGATCGTCACCGACATCAAGATCGGCGGAGTCCCCATAGACAAGGACAAGCTGACCGTCTCGTTCTCTCCGGAAGGAGGCCAGAACAAGAAGTGGCAAGACGGTACGCTAGTCATCGATACCGGAAGCGGTCTGGGCTCCTTCACGGTCTATCTGACATACGACGCACCCGGCTCCAAGACCGTTACGAAGTCCTTCCAAGTCTTTGTCGTCGGCGGCATCTACGATGCGAACATCGACCCCGTCGTACACGGAAACCCGTGATGGACCGAGTCGGTGATCGAATGGACGGACGCGGAAAGATCCTTCTCGCGGCGGCGTTGATCGCCTCTCTCGCCGCCGCATCCGTCCTCCTCTCCACGGAGGAGGCGGATGCGGGCGGGACCAAGCTGAAGGAATTCTACTGTTACGGGTACGTTCTGGACCTGGAGGACAGGAACTACAACGTTCTGACGTACTCGGAGATCGGATGGACCCTCGCATATACCTACGAGGGACTCGATACCCCAGTTTGGAAGTCGGACGATCCCAGGCCGAGCTACAGGATCGATCCCGGAGAGCATCCGTTATTCTCGAAGTTCCCCGTGTTCGTCCGCGAGCGTGCCGTCGTCGACGGAGTCGAGAGGATAACCGACATGGTCATCCATGTCAATCCCATCCAGACATCCTGCTACGCCGTGTTCATGTACGATTCCGACAGAGGATACCAGTACGTGCAGTTCACGGGGTACACGACCATCCTCAAGGGGAGCGGCTACTTCGCCGCGCCCCCGTCGAAGGATCCCGCACGCGACGGATACGCCTTCGAAGGATGGTACACGGACAAGGGATGCACGGTGCCGTACACGGCGGATACGGTCATACAGTTCTCCGCGGATTCCAAGGAGTTCCCGATCTATCCGAAGTGGAATCCCGTTTCCGATCCTCCTGCGCCGAAGATCCGCAGCGTGGTCGTACATCCGGTATCCGGATTGGATATCAGGTACGACGGGACGGTCGTCGACGGTGGCCGCTTCTCGATGACCGTGGGGGTCACGGATGGATTCAGATTCGATCTCTCCGACATGACCGCCACCGCATCGAACGGGGACGTGCTCAAGAAGACCGTCGTCGGAGACGGGAGGTACGAGTTCTCCCTGCCATCCGTCACGCAGAACCTGGACGTCTTCCTGTCCGGATACCGGCAGTACTTCAGGGTGACCGCTCTGCTCGACAGCGTTCACGTATCGGATGGCGGCAAGGTCCCGGAGTGGGTGCCTTCGGGCTCTACTCTCGAGCTCCCGCTGACATCCGATACGGGAGGCACCAAGGCCAGGGTGTACGTCTCCTACGTCGACATGACCGCGGCCTCGTTCGCAGACGATACCATCCGGATCGCCAACGTCGACGGGGACGTACTGATCATGGCGTACGCCGTTCCCGATCCGGGAAGGGATACGAAAGAGGTCATCCCGTTCTGGGTGTGGATCGCGATTGCGGTCCTCGTAGTGCTTCTGGCGGCGGCATACTATCGTAGGGAGAGGAAGGAATGAGCGGAGTGCAGAGTCTGAGCGAGAAATACATGATCTCCATCCTTCTGCATGTTCAGAAGAACCCGGGTTGCATGAAGACGGAGCTCTACAGGGCGACGTCGAACAATCCCAACATGCCCAAGCGTCTGGACAAGCTCGAGTCGCTGGGGCTCTTGGTCCAGACCAGGACCGTATACAACGGGGCCACCGTGATCGTTCTCACCGAGAAGGGCATGGAGGTCGCGAAGCTCCTGGAGCGCATAGACCGCGCGATACTGAGATCAGCGGGATGCGACCCTTCGAAGGAGGAATCCCCTCCGAACGGACAGAAACGCAGGAGGAAATGACGGAGCGATCCGTCGGTGTTCGAGAGGCACGGGTGCAAGGGGCGGGTCGCCTGACAATGGTTCACGCGGCCTTCCGTGTCTCTTTCTGCACCGATGATGAAACAGGCCGGAAGGCCGTTTTAGATATCCCGATACATGATTTCAACATTGTGGTCTATGTACTAAACACGGACTTCGTGAACAAGGGCGAGAGGAAGATCGTTATCGACACGAAGTTCGGGAAGCGCGATGTCACCGTCAGGACGGAGGCATCAATGACATCGGCGGGCACTCCCACTGAGATGAAGGTCTACTGCGGGTCCGAGGGCGTGATCTACAAGATGGAGTACACCGAGGGCCCTGCCATCAAGATGACCACGCTGGCGGAGTCCAACCTCCTGGCCGTGGGATCCTGATCGCCAGTCCATTCCGAGGTTCGACGGATCGGACGGAGGATGGTCATGAACAAAGGGGTTTTCGTCGTCATCGCGATGAAGAGCACCGGCCTTCCGACCCCTGCGGTCCGATCATGCAAACCGCTGCCGTCCCTGCGGCAGCATCCTTAAGCATCCCGGCAGGGTTTTCGGCGACCCCCTGATTCCGTTTATATACCCTGTGGCGAATCGAACGTCGGGTTGGGAATGGCACCGCCGGGAGATGTTTACGAACGCGAGCTGAAGGCCCTTTTGGCCGGGGACAGCAAGGCCATCGCGAAGATGGTCAAGACGTGCAATGCGTTGGAGAAGGCCAACTACGGGACCATGCTGCAGGATCCGTTCCTCGTGATCCGCGCCGCGGGTTCCCTCGGGGTGGATCTCGTCGCCCTGAGGTGGGACTTCTCGTTCCCCATAGAGGTGAAGAGCTCCTGCGACGACGTCCTCCATTTCAGCAAGAACCAGAGGCTGACGGAGCAGGCCGATTCCATGCTGGCGGAGTGCTGCCGCTCCCATCTCGTTCCGATATACGCATACAGGCTCAAATCCCAGCGCGGAGACCCTTGGAGGATATTCACCATCCCTTCTGACCACAGGTACCGCGGACGGCATGACGTCCTGTACAGGCGCATCCCCAAGCTCGAGGTGTCCGACAACGGATACTACATAATGCGCTGGGAGGACGGCATGAAGCTGTCCGACTTCATGGGATACACAGGGATGTCCGATTACTCGGAGGACTGAGCGGGACACCGTCAGGACTCATAGGGCTCATCACCGATCAGCCTCGGGTTGTCATCATCCGGTCTGTCCCGACCTCGTGTATGGGGCGCCGGTATTAGGAATGTGGGTGCGATCGTCGTTCGACACGCGTGTACGTACCGGTGGTCACGATCCCGCCTTCTCCGGATGGCAGATCACTATCATCGCGATTATCGCCAGGATGATGCCGGCGATCATCAGGGTCGACGGTATCTCCGAATAGACGGCGGCTCCGAAGAGGATGGCCGCCAGAGGTTCCCCTGTGGAAGCGAGAATCGCCACGGTTCCCGCATCGATGCGGGCCAATGCGCCCATGTACAGCAGGTTCGGGATTACGGCGCAGACGGCTCCGTGAAGCACCATGCAGAGGAATTCGGGGATGCCCTGCCGCCCGTAGGAGACGATCCCTCCGAGGTTCGCGAACGGGATCAGGACGACCATCGCGACCAACATGCTCCAGAAGAGCGTCGTGAGCGTGCTGTTCCCTTCGGAGGCGGACCTCTTCGACGACAGACCGAACAGGGCGTAGGAGAACGCCGACAGCAGTCCAGCGGCCACGCCCCATGAGGAGACCTCTCTGGATTCCTCGAGGAATCCCGTGACAAGGATGCATCCCACGACGGCGACCATGATGCAGAGGCATTTCCTCCTGGTGATCCTCTCTCCGAAGACCATCCTCGCCATGACGACCATGAATACGGGCGACATGCTGAGGAGGATCGCCGCCAGGGAAAGATCGGCATTCGCCGCCGATTCCGTATAGAAGATATTGACTCCCGCAAGGGAGATGCCGCAGAGCAGCATCAGAGGGATGTCGCCTTTCCGGACCTTCAGAAGCTTCGGATCCATGGCGATGATGACCGCGAGCAGTATCGCCGTTCCGAAGATCAGGCGGGTCAGGACGATCGCGGCGGAATCCATCCCGGCCGCACCGAATTCCCTTACAAACACTCCCGCGGAGCCCCACAATGCTCCAGCTATCGCAGGAAGGGCGAGGTACGCCATGCTCAACGGATCACCGATCCAGCGGGTTCCGATCCCCTCCTGTAGTGACGGTTCTCGCGGGTATATCCATTGTACATCTCGGGTTCTCCTACGGATTCCTGCAGGCATCTGTCATAGCTCACAGACGCTCCAGCATGATGGATGGGCACAGGATCCTCCGATAATACGTTTGGCTTACTGGTGTGGTTTTCAAGGATAAGAGCTATCCGGAATCATGTCCGAATTGAGCGATGCCCTCAAGCCGCTGCCAAACAAGGAGCTTCAGATTAAACGCGTCATCAACCGCAGGGTGTTCCCATGTCCATCCTGCGGGAAGAATGTCATCGGTTGCTATGCGAAGAGACCTGTCAAGAAGCCGTTGGAGCACGCCGATATCGTCGTACCATGCTCTGATTGCGGGACTTTCACCATCCTTACCAATCTGAAGAAAGGAGAGCCCGTCATGACCGTGAAGGAGACCGGAGCATTATATGACATCTTCTCAAGGGTAACGGCTGCTATGAAAGAGGCCGGGAAGTGGAAAGCAGAGACGAAAGGCGCCAAGATGGATCCGGAATGGTATATCGGAGCAGCAGACAGCCGTTCACGTCTGGCCCGCGAACTCCAGATCGCCGATCCGAACAATGAGATGCTCCCCCGCTTGTTCAAACTGGCCATAGATTGCGAATGCGGTGCGATCGAAGGCGGCCGTCTCGAACGTATAGAAGGCCTGGCCCGCCTGATGAACGATTGCGACGATCTGTCCCAATACGATCTCCTGATGGCCAGGGCGAATGCTTTCGAGATGATATCCTCTCACAGGGATTTGCTCGCCCCGGCTCTCTTCATCAAGCTAGAAATCGAGGACGTATTGGTCTCTTCGGCATTCAACTCCATCGATATGGATGACGATCCCGAATTCACCGACATGGAATTCGACGAGTATATCCGCGATTTCGATGCCTTGTCCAAGGAGGAGAAGTCAGTATATCCTTATGCCGCGGCCGATGGTTATATCTACTCTATCAACACGGCTTTGAGGTTAGGCAGGAAAGGCAACGAGTTCTCGAAGAAGCTCATCACAGCCATCCGCAAAGCAAGGAAGAACGGGGCTCCGGAGGAACGCAGATACATGTTGAGCTTGCTCCAAGCCTATTCGCGCGTGATGACCAAGAAGAACGGTATGGCCGAGAAGATGCTGGAGGATGCGAAGCTATGGAGCGATCCGCTCTACGGTGCCATCGCCGACTACATCCTGGCCGATCACATAGTGTCGGAACACACGGATCTCTTCGGATCCGTGGATCTGGAGGAGATGACCTATGAAGAGCGTAGCGAGGCGGTGTCGAGGATCAACGATGCACTGGAGGTCATGGAGACCATAGATGATGTTAGCGGATTCGCCTGGAGGATCGCGGACTCGTATGCTATCAGAGGCATCCTGACCGGTAGCAAGGACGATCTGAATCTGGCTGCGGATTATCTGTACTTCTTCAGCTTCATCGGGAAGATGGAACCGGAAACCGCCCACCATATCGCATTTCGCATAACCACCAACACCCGGATTGGATCCCCGGTTCAGAAGAAGGTCCTGTCCATGATGGGGTATCCAGTCTTCTGAACACACCTACGGGGTCGGCATCCATTCCTTCGACTGAGAGACCGATCTGGAGACGGCTGAAGGACGAGAGGGTCGACTCTGACCCCATAGGGCTCGGATGGAGGTCGATGGAGGGGCCTTTCCGACAGATTCAATGGAGGATGATGGCGCGGAGGAGGGGATTTGAACCCCCGAGGAGTTTCTCCACCGGTTTTCAAGACCGGCGCCGTAGGCCACTGGGCTACCTCCGCTCGCACCAGCGATTGCTCGACGCGATATAAACCATGCGCATCCCCGTTCAGGAGACGGGGATGGCCTCCTCGCTCGCGGGAACGGGCCAGACCTTCTCGATCGCCTTGGACATCAGAGCGAACCAGGCCGCCTCCATCACCAGCGATACGACGCAGGGGAGCACCGCATCGGGCATCGTGGCTGCGAACAGGGCCATGGTCATGGAGATGGACATCCCGGAGTTCTTCCAGGCGGCCATGGACAGGTAGACCACGGCGTTGTCCCTCTTGACGCCGGCCCTCTTCATCATGTACAGCAGGATGAAGCTGGCCGCGAAGATCCTGATGAGGCATGCGCCGATCAGGAGCATGACGACGTCGGAATCGCTGAAGATGAAGTCGCGACGGCTTCCAAGGCCGATGAAGACCATGAGCAGCATCATCACATTGATGAACACGGACTTCGGGACGCTCTTGAGATGGAGCCTCTTCACCAGGAACGACAATCCGAACGGCACGACGATGAACAGCAGGATGTACTTCAGGACCTCGAGGGGGTTCACGGAGTCCCCGAGGAGGGTCTTGGTGATCAGCGGGGTCAGTCCGATGGCGCAGATGTAGATCACCGTCAGGGACAGGACGCACATCTTCGTGTCTCCGCGCATCACCAGCGAAGCGACGACGACGGAGACGCCACAGGGGACCGACGAGAGCATGACCCACCCGGTCCAGAGATGGCTGTCGTCGATGAACAGCAATCCGCATGCGAGGGTCAGGAGCGTGTTGAATCCGAAGCAGCACAGCAGACTGATGACGATCTCCTCGTCGTAATGCTTGAAATCGTCCCTGTGGAACTGGATCCCGTCAAGGGACACCGCCATCTGCGCGATTAGCACGAACATCAGGATGGTGGAGGCGTTGGGATTGTCGAAGCCGATGCCGAGGGCCAGCACCACACCCAGCAGGATCCATACCTTGACATCGCAGAGGACGTTGATCAGAGGCATATATGCGAGCGGAGTCGTAGGATATTATTACGCTTTTCTCACCTACTTCCGAAGAAGAAGCGCGCCGCATCGCCCACGGGGTCGTCGGACTTCTCGGCCTCCAGCTCGCGGGCGAAGCGCGAAGCGCGGTTGTCGAGGATCACGGCCATCCCGCGGTCCGTCTCGGTCCTGATCAGACGTCCGATGGCCTGCTTCATCTTCCTCTGGGCAGGGACTGTGGAGCAGTACAGCCAACCCTTCCCGTCCCCGTACTTGGCATCGAACATGTCGCTCATGGCCTTCATCTCCGGGGATGGAGGAGGATACGGTATCCCGACCACTATGGCGAAGCACAGCTCCTCTCCGGGGAAGTCGATTCCTTCGGCGAACTTCCCTCCCATGACGCAGAAGAGCACTCCGTCGCGCCGGGATCTGAATGCGGCGAGGTTCGATGCGTTGCGCTGGGCGTTGCGGGACTCCTCCCAATACAGCCTCTTCTGGATATGGGATTCCAGGTAACCGCGCATGGACGACATGCTGTTGTAGGATGTGAAGAACACCAGCGTGTTCTTGTCGACAGAGTTGCAAAGGTCCGCGATGGTCTTCTCGAGCCGCGTCTTCATCGACGGGTCGTTCTTGAGGTCCTGCCATCTCGTGGTGAGATCCGGGGTGTACACGACCTTCCTGTTCTCCGGAGGGAACGGGGAGGGGTACTTCCTGAAGGTGATCTTCGACGACAATCCGATGACGCGGGCGTACTGGTCCAGAGGCTGGAGCGTTCCGGACATGTGGACGGTGCCGTTCGTGGAGTTCAGGAACTTGGATATCTCGTCGGGATCGATGCAGCAAGCCCTCAGGTACTCCCCGTCCTTGTCGGCCTTCACGGTGCGTACGAAGCGCTCGGAGGCGGTTCCGCACCATGATTGGAGGAAGGATGCAACGGACTGGATGTCCGATATCCGATTCTCGCCCTTCTCCATGAGGGCGTCGGTCCTCTGCTCCCCGATGTCGAGCATCGTCTCTATGGCGGCATCGAGATCGGCTTGCTTCATGCCGAACTTGGCTTTGATGCGTTCCTCGATCAGCGGCCCCTCTATCACCGCCGTGTCGGATCCCATGGGGATGAGCTCGGTAGCGACACTGCGGATGCAGGCCTTGAGGAACGTGAGGAACGAATTCAACGTGACATCCCCCCAGATGATGGGCTGATGCCTGAAGGTGGAGCATTCGTCTATGGACGCATCGACCATGGACCTCTCGATGCGGAACGTCTCGCTCTCCCTCGCCGCATCCACGAGATTGTGGGCCTCGTCGACGATGATGAGCAGCGACTGGGGGTCGCCCGGACGATCCAGATTGGTCATCAGGCTCTCGCGTATGTCCGGATCGAGGATGTGGACGTACGGGGCGGCCACGACCTTCGCATCCTTCATGAGCTTCTTCTTCGCCTCGTACGGACAGGCCTGGAGCCTGACGCAGAACGAATCCAGCTCATCCGATGTCGGGAACTCGGTCTCCAGGTACTTCTGTATCTGCGGGAGGGCGTAGTCGACGCGGTCGAAGTACCTGCATCCGCCCGCCTTCCCGTGGATGCTCTTCTCCCTGGCATCCTCGCACATCATGGACAGGATGTTCGAAGGGATGTTGTCGTAGTCCCTCACTCCGCGGAACAGTGGGCACGACTTGGAACGGCCGGTGATCGCTATCCCGCGCACCGGCTTGATCTTGGAGATGGAACGGAGCTCCCTCATGACCTGGTCGCTCTGGGAGATCGTCCTGGTGAGGTAGACTATGGTCTTCCCGGTGCGGGTGGCGTGGTCCAATCCGGCAGCCAGGGATATGATGGTCTTCCCGGTGCCGGTTCCGGACTCCATGACGAAGTGGCGTCCGTCGTCGAGGGCGGTGACCATGTCGTGGATGATCTCCAACTGGCATCCGCGGGGCTTGTAAGGAAGGAAAGGTGCCTCGGGGGTCTCCTCGATGACTGGGGCCTCCCTCTTCGGGGTCTTCTCCCCGGCGAAGTCCAGTACGGCCTGGTTGCTCTCGACCAATCCATCCAACGTCATGCCGCAGGATCTGCACCTGCTGTCGGCAGGCGATACGAGAGCATGGCATTTCGGACAGAACATCCCCATCATGTCCGACCCCAGGACGAACCGATAGAAGAGACTTGTCCATCTTTGTCAGGAACGCCTGCGGGTCTCCCCCGTGATCATGGAGGGGAGCCTCCATATCATCGAAAGCGTGTCGGGTCCGACGGAATAGAACTTGTAGCGGTCGCGGACCTCCCCGTCGATGACGCCCGCCCTCTCCAGGACGCGGAGATGGTGGACCAGGGTGGATTTGCACATGCAGAGCAGTTCGACCAGCTCGTCGGTGGTCTTCTCGCCCTCCATCAGGGAACGGACGATCATCACCCTCTGGTAGTCTCCGAGGGCCTTGCAGACATCCGCCGTCTTCTGGCATTCCGGGATGTTCATCGGAATCATAACCGTCGAACGGCCTGTATAAACCTGCTGTTCAGATCTTCCTGGTGGGGAACGTCTTCCTGATGAAATCCTCCAAAGCCGGGGTCGTATCCTCCTTGGGGAGGATGATGCCGATGCTCTTCGTGAACATGATGTAGAACGCGCTCCCGCTCTCTAGAGCCTCGATCGCATCCTTGTAGAAATGGGTCGATGAGTTGTCGTGGGTCGTGATCGTCAGGAAATCCGGTCCGAAGCGGTATGTGATCGTTCCGGCGAGCTGTTCCTCCTGATACTGCGCGAATTCGGCCTTGCGGAGGTTCCTGACGGTGGACCAGGCGTAGATCCCGCCCAGGACGAAGAAGAACGGCGCCACGAGCCATTGCCCGTACATGAAGGCGAAGAGGATCCCTATGATCACATCGAGAGCGACCATGCCCCATATCCTGTACTGCATCCTCCCGTAGATGCGCTGCACAGCACGGTTGTATGCCTGGTACTGGGACAGCGTCACGGCCGTCGAGACGGTGTACAGGGGCTCCGACATGATCAATCAACTATCCTGTATCCGGACTCGTCGCCTTCGGCATCGTAGCGGATGCCGTGCTCGTCGAGGATCTCCCTGATGATCCTCACATGGAGACCCAATCCGACGTTCATGAACTGGTTGGCGACCTCCGTCCTTCCGTCGACCTCGATGGTGGGGGAGAATCCCAGGGGCATGTGGGCGGTGGCGACCTGCATGGCGTAGATGTGCCCTTTCGTTGTGAATATCGGTCCGCCGGACTGCCCTTTCAGACCGGGCGTGGATGTCTCGACATAGAGCATCTCGTGCTTGTCCTCGGCCATCCCCTTGGAGACGTACCTGGTGTGGATCCCGTCGTTGTGGAAGATGGTCTCCTTGGCGGGAATGCGACGGATCTGGAATGTCTTGTGGGTATCGTCCCAGTTCGCCGTGATGTCTGCGAAGGAGAATCCGGAGCGGCACAGGCTGGTCCCGGGGCGGAGGGATTCCGGATCGACGAGAACAGGATATTCGCGGATCCACGAGGGGTCGAAGGGCTCCAGCTTGCAGATTACTATGTCCTCCTGACGGTGCATGTACGCCTCCTTCACGCGCACCCCGTCCCAGCTCCACCAGAACGAATGGTTCGTGATGAACGTGGGATCCAGTTTTATCTGGGAGCTCGGAGAGCTGGGCTTGGAGGACCTGGATTGGTTAAGTTCGCGTATCTCCTCGGCCTTCTTGAGGTCCCCCTGGAACTTCACGAAGGAGTCGTACACGTGACCGGCGGTCATCACCCAGCCCTCGCGGTTGAGGACGATGAACGTCGCGATCTCGGTACGGACGGTCCCGTTCTCGTGTCTGGTGGAGATTGCCAAGGGCCTGGTGAACTCCGAGACCCTGCTGCAGGCATCTGCGAACATGCACAGCACAATGCCGAACGGATAGATAACCATGTGTGAGTGCCGGTTCTTCCAATTGGAGGGGTCTGGTCATAACAATCTATTTATGCAGTGAGTTGGACACATTCCTGGTCTTGATTGGTCATTGAGTTTTTAAACGTCTAATAGCAACTTGAAGCCGTCGCGTTCATGCGATTATACTTAAAAGAGGTGAAATAGACGAAAGAGAAGATCATCGTTGCCGCTATAGCGGTAATGTTCGCACTGGCGTTCTTCCCTGCAGTTATGCAGGATAGCGAAGCAGTCGTGAGCGGTGGATCCTTCGGAGTATTCATTCAAACCGATACTACGACAGGGGTTCCCAATTCAGATGCTTTGGAAGGAGTCGATGCAGATTGGGTAGCCTTTAATGCATCTGGTTTCGATGCCACCAAGGCTGTTCTCGATGTCAATTCTCAGCTCGGTTTTGCAACCAGCACATATGATATCAATTCGGATTTCGATATGGAGGTTAGCTCCAACGGATACACATACAGAGATGTGGATCCCAATTACGGAGAGATCACTAAATTCCTCAATCTATCCAACGGAACGAGCTTCTGGCATGTATGGATGTATGTAGGCGGTGAATGGGTTTCACTCTCATCTACCGCAGGAATGGGGCATTACAGGCCTTTCGCTGATTATGCCGCGGGTTTCCAATCTGCTAATATCGCACTCTACTACGGTCAGAGTGTGGATGACATAGAGCTGCCTGTTGCCACTCATAACGTGATTACCGTTCAAGAGATGCAGAATAACCCGAACTTCGCTGTCACCTTCACATTGAAGGATGCTTCTGCAGATACTATTACTTATGATCTTCAGAATGCAGTTGGCTATGGTTCCGATGTTTATGCGGCTCTCAAGAACGTATCTGCAGCCAATAACCTGGTTCCTCCTGCAGGAACCGATTCAGCCGGCCAGTATTATAGCTGGATCACATCCATCAACGGAAAGGCCAATGCTACCTCTAGCCCCTGGGTACCCTACTGGGCGTTTTTCGATAACGACACCGGTACCCCCTCGTATACAAGCTTTACCATGGGGTTCTACACTCCTCTTCAGGGCGGATATTCGAGTCAGAGTGTAGCACTTCAGGCTAGCACCGTTCTGTTGACCTATGGAAACGGTTCTCCTTGATGGTGAATAATCCGCCGCTGTTTCTGCAGAGCAGATAACAGCGTTGCCATGAGGGGCATCAATGCCGATACTCGGCATCAATGTTCTTCATGCGCAAGGGGGTGTGATTCATTCGAATCATGCCCCCTTCAAACCTTTTTTGTTACTTGGCACACTGTCCCATGAATCGCGGTGCGAATCCTGCTGTCTCCACCTCAGGTTGATAGTAGGGTTTCGAGAGATGATTACATGGACTGCGGTCCTAGATCGGGACAGAGCCTTGAATGGAGGTCCGTGTCCGGTTATTTTGAACGTTCCAGGCAGAGGATCTTCTTTCAAACCGATATTGTATTCTATTCCTATTCACCCCAATATCTGGCGCGGATGTTGTTATGATTGTTTAAGCCGGCGACTTTCACACAGCCGATCATGATATGCCCTCGTTCGGTCTTAGAATGGAAGACCAAATCAGTAGCCTATTAGATCCAAGAAGGTCACATTGACTTTCACCTCACGCCTTCTTGAAATACGGATGTAGTACCGACGCGGTACCTCCCGTACGACAGTGATATGTTGGTCATGTTACACTCGTATCATCATAATCTGATTTTGTGTACGGGTTGTCTGTAATGAGGTATGATGCGGGTACATTTGGGTATCTGTCATAGCAGATCTTTCATACTGACATATTACTGAGCTCCAAGAAATATAGTGTAATGGGGAACAACCGGTTTTTCTTCTCGCATTGGCATAGTTTGTCTTCCAGCGAAATTCCAAAGGTCTTGCTGCGGTAGTTCAGAAAGCAGTTGGTGGCAGGTGTAGTTATACCTGAGGATTATTGATGCGGCCTTCTGATTAACAATGGCCTTATGTGTTTCCTTGTTGGTGACACAAAGATGAAGAATGCTCCCGCCTGATGTATGAGATGGAGCCGATCTTCGGTCTACTTTGAGAGCACATGTGAAGTTGTCAGCCCATGTTATTCTGTTAAACGACCTCATGTTGGATCCGAAGAAATATGCGCTCGTACATTTAGGTTCAATCCGAAGTCTCTGATTATCAGGAGTGAATATCAAGTTGAGTTTCTTCAGCATCTGAATGTATGTTCGTCATCATTGGAATGAAAATGTGAGAATCGGACAACGCAAGTGTATTCAGTTTGGGAATCTTCTGACTAGTTACAAAAGATTCGATTAATGCCGAACAGCAGATTATAGACTTCTACTCTTGAGGATTTTTATGGATCAAAAAAAGCAACTGGCTGCACTTATGGTGCTGGTGATGCTGGTAGTTCCGATGACATGCTGTGCTGATGCACTAAATGTCTCCCTTGGTTCTCCTGCTACTTCTGTGGATGAAAATAGTAATATCATCCCATATTCAAATTCCGGTAGTAGTTATCGGAATACATTCGAATTCGATAAGAAAACTGAGATTGACAGATTGAGTTCTAAAGATGGGATTGTTTTTACATTACTTGATGACGGAACAGCCCGCATAGAATCATTTCCAATGAATTGGAATGGTATGAACTCAGAGTCAGAAGAATGGGTAGTTCCATCCGAAGTGGTTACTGAAGATGGAAAATTATATAGTGTTTCAGAAATAGCAAATGGGGCTTATCCTACATACAAGTCACCATACGCTTATATACAGACTCCCTTAAAAATAACCACTATTAAAAAAATTGTTTTACCATCCAATTTGATCAAAATATGCGATACGGTGAATCCATCTGTTAACAATTATTCTCTGATGCCCACAAATACCGGTACTTTTTCTTTCGTTCTCGATGAGTTGATAATACCTCAAGATTCTAAGTTGGAATACATCGGTGCCGGTGCCTTCTTTTCTGTAAAATTAGATAACATATCAATACCTGCTACTGTAAAGTACATCGGGGATTGCGCATTCTACTCGGTTTCGAACATATCTATAGCAAGCGATTCTGTTCTAGAGTATGTAGGCGATGCCGCATTCAGATCTCTGAAGTCTGATTGCAACTTGGTCCTCCCATCTTCTCTGAAGCACGTAGGTTCATCGAATCCGTTCGGAGATGCTTCAGTCACTCTGTCAGATCAACTAATAATGGACGATAACGGACTTCTGTATTCGGATTCGTCGAAGAATGAAATCATCTCATTCATTGGGAATGGGAAAAGTGAGGTGACTGTTCCAGAAGGGGTTATTCGCATATCCGATGAAGCATTTTTCGGATCCAATATCGAAACGATTACTCTTCCCAATTCTTTGCAGACGATAGGCAAGTATGCATTCGCTGAATGCGGATCTTTAAAAAAGATCGTATTCAATCCTGACGAATCCGAATTGACAACAATCGATGATTATGCCTTCTCAAAATATATCGAGAGTAAGGATACAGTTTCACAGATATCCCAATTCGGAAACAATTCTGGGATGATGATCTTTCCAGAAGGTTTATTGAGAGTGGGGAAGTGTGCGTTTTATACAACAACTAATCATTACAATCCGTCAGCAGGCACGTATAATGATCTAGTACGGCAGCGTTGTAGCATAACATCCATCGTTATTGGAGGATCATTGCAAGAGATCGGTTCGTATTCGTTTGCCGGATTGTATACATTGAACAATTTAACCTTTAGAGATTCTGTAGATGTAAGCGGAGTATCTATCGGTGATCACGCTTTTTATACACACATATCTAGTGGAATTGATTCGAATCAAAGATCCATTTCTTTCAATCCGGATAGATTTATAATAAAAACTATCGGCGATTATGCTTTTTCTGATAATAATACATCAAAGATTCTTCTGAATCAATTCGGTGATAGTCCAGGTAAGGTAATAATTCCTAAGACTGTTGAAAGCCTGGGGGTTAAGATCTTCGATGGATCTGTCAATGGAATCAATGAACTGGTTTTCCAGAACAACGGCATCTTATCCATTATACCCGAATCCTCATTTGCAGGCTTTTCAAACATCACGTCACTCGATCTCAGCCCTCTATCTTCATTGCTCATCATCGGTAAAGAAGCATTCAGTAGTCAAACAGATAATAAGAAATTGGAGACATTCAAACTACCACAAAACACAGAGGGGATCGGAGCTAGTGCATTTAAGGGTCAAAAATATATTGGCGGTGAAAAATCAATCGTATTGCCGTCATCAATCAAGGATATAGGCTCGAATGCTTTTTCAGGGATACCTATCGATTCATTTGTTTTTCCGAATCATATAATGGACATTTCATATCAGATATTCAATACAGAAGGGTACAATCCCGCGGATTCTCATGTTGCGATTGTGAAAGATAAATCAATTACAATTACAGGTTCGACAGATACTGTGTTTCCTAAAGGACAATTAAAAGCAATTATCGCAGATGATGGTAGTTCTTCTAATAATTTATTCAAAATTGTTTCAAGCAAGAATAAAGATGATAATTTTACAGGATTAATCTATAACCATGAGTTGATATTGGTTGTAAATTACTTTAGTGATTATTCAACGATAGTATTGGATCCAAATGATAATACTTTTTCGAAAATCAGACCAGGGTTATTGGCAAGTGGGTCTAATGTCGATAGCGTTGTCGTCAAAGGAGATGTGAGTTGGGACATAGGTTCAACTCATAAGCATTTGAAAACTATCATAACTCAATCAGGCAAGATCCAGGGTGATTTCCAGAAAAATGGTACTTCCATCATTTACATGTCCGAAGAAGCATATGAACAATCTTCCGCTAGAGCAACTACTTCAGGGTGGATATCTGGAATATTAAGCAGTTCGGACAAATCGATTCGTTCAAACATTTTGATCATCGATAAACAGAAAAAAGACAAGCCTGTCGTGATAATCGGTGATGTTAAAACTAGTGATGGCGAGTTGATTTTGAGTTTCATCGTCAAACAGGCTGGGGGATATACATGCCATGATCTGAATGTTAAAGCAGGAAGTAGCACGGAACGGACATTATTGGAATACGAAAAAGATAGTTTTTCTCTAAATTTGGCAGGTAATAATCCGAAATATATAACGATCGAAGAGAAAGATCGTAAATCAACCGATCTTCAAAAGGTCAATATCATGTTCGATTCCAATGGCGGTAGTTTCCTCGATGGAAGCGACAAAGCTAAGGTTTCGATTCCGAAGGGAATGACTCTGATCGATGAAGATTGTCAGAATGTACCAATCAAGGATGTTTCTGTTATCGAAGGATGGTATGCAGATAGCGATTGTACCACTCCATTCGATTTCGATGCACCTGTGGATGAAGATATAACGTTATATCCAAAGTGGGTGACCGTGCCCCCACGTATTCTATTCACCGGATCCATCTCTGTGGTCTCCGAAGATGGTACACAAGTAGAGTCTGGCGCGCGGGCTTCCGGTGATCTGACCATCTCATTTGTAAACTACTCCGACAGTACGGATTTCAAAGAGTGGGCCATCACATCGTTCGATGGCAGCGTTAAGAAGTACTATCAGCCAACGATAACCTTGGCTCCAACTTCCGATATAACTATTTCTGTATCTGTGTACACGCATTCGGGTGCTTCACTCGATTCTATAGTGGATACGGATGTTCCGATATCTGATATTGTTCGTTCCTGGTCGGTAGGCGGTTATATAGACACCTCTATGGCGCAATGGACTGGGATGCCGAGTACTCCGATCTCTGTCGATGATCGCATCTATGTACGCTTCGATTCGAGATTATACATGCTTGAATCTGATACAGGATATATCTTGAAGAGCGTAGAATCCAAGACAGCAACCGAATTCTATCATTATGTAGGATATGGAGATAAGCAGATCCTCGACTTCCTTACAAGCAGAGTCTATGATCTGGATTTAAATTATCTCTATACGATGCCTGTCAATCTGACATCTGCTGTATATCATGATGGATACTTCTATGGCCCGGGAACTGATGGAATGGTATACAGATTCGTTTCCGACCCATCGATACCGGGAAATAGAACCGTCGATGGTTCATGGTCTTCTCCGTATCCTTGGTATGGTATGTATGGTCAGTGCAGCGCTCCAGTTTTTGAAAATGATCGCATCTACTACATCAGTGTCGGTGATGCTCTACGTTATATCGTATCAGTTTCTTTAATCGACGGTTCAGTAGATAGAATCGAACTTGGCGGGATAAGATACCATATGCTCGATGACGGGTGGCTCACGAGTTATGAAGGACGGTTGTATCTTACGAGTTATTCTGTCGGCCTGTTTGGAACAGTGGCATTAAATGATTGGGCAAAGATAACGTCCGTATCCATAGCTGGAGGGATTTTCTCCGATATCAGATACATGGACGTCAATGCTGTGAAAAGCGGTAATTCGAATCCTATAATGATGAATTCGATGCTATCCAAGCTTGTGGTAGTCGATGGTATTGGTTTCATCAACGCCAGTTGCTTCGGATCTAGCAACTACCTTATCGCTTATGATATGGTTGATATGAGTGTGAAAGCTGTAGCCGAATCATACAGTTCTCATGGCTCGATAGTTGCTACCAAGAAGAACGATGGTACGTACATCTATCTCCTCCCGTATGCCTCTGGATCAGATCTTACGATATTCAAGTACGACAACAACGCAACGCTGAATAAGTTATCGGGGATATATAGCTCAAAAGACTGGAACGATACTTATAATTCCCAGGGTGTTAGAAGCGATTCTGACGGACGCCTTTATTGGTATAATGATGGAGGCAGAGTAAGTACATACACTGTTGCCGAGAAGAATCCTTACTTCTTCTTTATCAGCGACGGCCGCGATGCTGTATGGGTCGAGGCTTCTGGGAGCGATGTCCTCTCCGCTGCAGGATCTACGGGTCTGATATCTGTATCTGGAAATACGATTGCTGGTGCCAGGCTCTCTCTTGAACACGACTATCTGTCGGGGTGGAGTGTCTTCTCTATCAAAGATTCAGAAGAAATCAAAAAAGGCTATATTTTGGGTAATTCGTATGGATGGAATCCAGTACTTTCGAATTCTTTCACTAATTATGATGACTTAAATTCTCATTACATTGCAATAGTGAATGACAAATCGAATCTCGATGGGAAGATTGCGTGGGGATACGATCTATCCGACAAGACGCGCGTATATCATCTGGAAGGAAATATCGGAGATCGCGATATCGTCGGAAAGATGATGTGGAATACTTCTCCGAATTACCAGGTTACATCGGGCAACATTTTCAATTGCGATGTTATTCTCCCAACTGGAAATGTATCCGCAGGTGCATCAATAGTTGTAAAAGTCATTCCGAAAGAAGGTTTTGATGTGAAGACTGTTAGTTATACAGATTCAACAGGCAAGCTAGTTTACGCCAATCATATCGAATCTACGACTTATTCTTTCGATATGCCCAATCATAATGTCGCGATCAATGCAATTTGCGGCAAGGATGTGAATTATGAGCTATCGGGCACAGTTTCCAAAGATAGTAGTAAACTGACCCTATCTTTGACTGTTGGTGGAAAGACTGGTACGTCTTCTTTATCTTCTCCATATCTGCTGGTTATTTCGGAATATGATCTGGGAAACGGCGTTTCTGCATACACGAATATGTATCAGAAGGCAATTATGTCGGAAGACGTTGCCAATGAATATTTGGCTGTCAGCAGTACCGGATTGACAAGAGTTACCGTGCATCTCATAGAAGATCTTACCTCGGCAATGATTGTTGATTATTCTAACATATTGGTATATGAAATAAGCTGAATGTCGTGAGGCATTGATGTGAAGACTATTTACAGAGTGGCTGTAGTGGTATTGCTACTGTCCTTGTTCAGCTGTTCATTCGATGATGTTGATTCGACTCCGACACCTACTTTCAGTATAGATGAGATATCCTATACCACACAAGGACTTCACTTCGAGGGTACAGCCGAGGGACAGTCGAATGTTACATTATATGTGACATCCGGCGGAGTTCAAATCCTTCCGTATATGGATGTTGCCGTCGAAATGGAATCTGGCCATTTTTCTAAAACAGTGAGATGGATCGCAGATTCAACGGGGGATTATGTACTTCATGCGTATTCGGGTACCGCATACATATCAAAACCATTTACTATTAAAGCCTTGGAACCGGCAGATGGAGTGGAAATCGAAGAAGATTCTATCAGGATAAAGGCCGGAGAGTCAAAATCGCTCAATGCTAGTCTAACACCGCAAGGGTCCGACGCGAAGATAGAATGGCGTTCCTCCAACAACCTTGTTGTTAAAGTGGATGATGGAGGAAATCTTACTCCTGTCTCTAAAGGGGAAGCTGTCATTACAGCATCTGCGAACGGTCATTCGGATCAATGTATTGTTTTCGTCGATTATGCCAGTCTGGAGTTATCTGCTTATAGTTTCACGATTCAAATCGGCTCTAATGATACATTATCCATTGTGATGCCACAGGGTTTCTCTGAGAAAGACATCGTGATGACAAATCCCAATGGGGATATTGCCAAGGTCTTGAGAACAGAAGCCAGTGTCACTATCGATGCCCTGTCTGTCGGTTCGACTTCTTTTGACATCACAGTAGGTATGCTATATTCGGCCAAGGTGAGCATTCATATTGTGAATAAACTAGTGGTTAAAGAATTAAGAACATACAACTTTTTAATTCAGATAACCAAGGATTTCGATAAAGTGATATATGGTGCATATTCCGAAGATGCTCTAAGAAGCGGGATAACCATATCAGCTGAGGCATACAATGCAGAAGAGGCGCTAAGGAAGGCCTGCAGGGAGAATGGGATTGAATTTGATGCCTATTCCGGATCATCCGGTTCTCAAGATCTGAGAGGTTGGATCAATTCAATGTTCGGACTAAGACAATATCAAGACCCGATTGACAAGAGTTTATGGACTTATTGGGTTCAGTATAAAGAAGGGGTTTACAACCAACTAACCTTAGGTTATTACACCGAGGGCGGTAACTTCCAAATAATATGGAAGACGACAAAGGATACGGGCGGGTTAGTCCCCGAAGATAGTGGCGGAAAAACGACGACAACCACCGATAAAGATGGAAACACGACGACGACAAATACCAAAACTGAGAAGAAAGAAGACGGTACAGTTGTCAACAACGAGACTTCAACAGTCAAGGACAAGGATGGCAACATAATCTCTGAAACCGTTAAGAAGGAAGAAATCAGGAATGATGGATCTTAGTCGTCTTCTGTATCTAAGACTGAGAACTACATCATCGAAGATGGAACTCGTGTATCGGAGACATCAGGTTTCGAGACTCAAATCGACAAGGATGGCAATACATTAAACGAAACACAAATATCTAAAAAAGAGGAAATAAAAACTAACGGAGTCAGCATCATATCGGAATCATCAGAAACGACGGAGAGGGATGCGTCCGGAGAGATAAGAAACAAGATCACTTTCGAATCCAAAGAGACAAAGGCAGATGAAAAGACTGAGCGGGTTGAATCCATTCATTCTAGGGCAGCTGATGGATCTTTCGAAACCAGGATGAATGCAACGATTGCTGACGGGGTTGTAATCAATGCTGAATCTATAACTACAATCTCGACATCGGATGATTCTATAGGGCTGGATCAGGTGCAATCTGCTATCCATCGTTCGACCGATGTAATATCAAGATCCAGTGTCGATGACAAAGAAGTATCGAAAACCATTGAGGTTTCAGGGCCGGCTGTTGTGATGGATTCTGACGCACTCAGTCTGATATCCGACCATGGGGCAGGACTCAGATTAACAAAATCGGAGGTCGATTCAATTCATCTGGATGGTGATGCGTGCAGAACGTTATCTCAGAAGAACAACGCCCAGATGAATCTATCGATGAAGATTGGTAATTATGATGACCTCCTTGAATCACAGAAGAGCGCGATTGGTAACAGTTTCTTCATTCTCTTGAATGCAATGATGGGTGATGAGGATCTTCACGATCTCGGCGGGAGGGCCACAGTGACTTTTGGCTATCTTCCTCAAGCCGGTGTGGATGTGTCTAAGCTTCGCGTCTGGTATGTGGATGATAACGGAGATAAGTCTGTTGTAGATAGTGCTTCTTTCGATTCCGTAAAAGGTGTCTTCTCTATGGAACTGACTCATTTCTCTGTGTATATGGTCGCGGAGGAAGAGGATGGTCCATCTAGCATCGACTCGTCTACCGGAGATTCGACTGGTATCAAACAGATTCTATTGATTGCAACCCTTCTTATCATCGCAACAGTCTCAGTGGTTGTTGTGATGATGTATAAGAAGAAGGCTTGAGCGCTTTATAAACAGGGGCTTCGGCCCCATCTAAATACGTCTTGTTCTCGTACATCGATAAAGCTTTCAGATGCATTGTCCTCGCATCGTGTTGGAAGGCTTTAAGTCGGACCGATACATCCCTATCCGTACCCGGAAATCGTTGCGATGTCCGGGTTGGGAGTAAGTCTGGGCATGTTGACGAAGGAGATCCAGTATCGCATTTATGCCGGAACGAGCAAGGACGACTACACCGGCTGGACACGCACCGAGGTTCCCGAGAACGAGAAGGATGTGGAGTTCTGGACCCTCGACCTCGGAGACGGATACGTTCTGGACCGCGTTACGAAGCAATCCCGCGGACTCTTCGGCAAGAAGACCATCAAGATCAACAGCATCCGCAGGGACCGCACCATCGCAGACCCCGACGGGGATTATCGCGACATGAACTTCAGCATGCTGTTCAATGTCAAGATCATGGTCTCCCCCGACGCCATCAAGTTCGACACCGGGAAGAACTCGTTCGTCGTGCTCTCCCGCGAGCCGGCCGACTGGGAGGGATTCTCGAAGGATCTTCCGACCTTCGACGACAAGGAGATCGAGGAATCCAACTGGTCCAGCTTCTACAGCTGAGAATCTACGTTCCTTAGGAACGTAATCTCGCCCGAACCGGGTATATAACCTGCCCTCGACTGGTAGGGCATGGTTCCCGGTTCCTTATCCACGGCCGTCGTATCCTCGGCCAATGCGATATACGATTACCTTCAGGATATGCAGTGGGTCTCCGATCCCCCGAAGGGCGTCTCCGAGACGCGGGCGGATTCCGTGGACATCATGGACGGCTACGCCATCCTTCACCTGTCCTCGGCGCTGTCCGATACATCGGGTCTGATGCTGAAGGTTGGGAAGAGGATACTCACCGAGGAGGAATCCGATTTCCGCAGGTACGACGACGTGTCGAAGACGATACTCGTCCATCCCGGGGAGGACGTCCTGGCGGAGATGGCATCGGACCGCGTGCCTGTCTCGGTCGTCTCCGATATGAAGTTCCTCATAATCGCGGTCAGGGACTTCTTCAAGACCTACGGCAACCATCTCGAACTGCCTTCCGAGCCTCGCGGCGAGGTCCATGCGATATATCCCGACATGGGCGTCCCGTCGAGGGAGCAGGAGGTCGCCGCAGAAGGGATGCTGGAAGCCTCCATGGCCTACGTATGGGGTGCTCCGGGAACCGGCAAGACGCAGTTCGTCCTCTCGTCTGCGATAAGAGGATGTCTTGATGCGGGCGAGAGGGTGGCGGTGTTCGCGCCCACCAACAACTCCGTGGAGCAGGTATTGAGGGGGATCCTGGATGCGATACCCGAGAAGGAGCTGGGCGAGGTGATCCGTCTCGGAGTGCCGACGAGGCAGTTCTACAGGGAGCATCCGGGGATGTGCGAGGACAGGCAGGTCCAGAGGCTCATGGACAGGGCATTGGAGTCCCTTTCGAACCTCGAGGAGCTGCAGTACGAGAGGGCCTGCGAATCGATACGCGGGGACATCGACAGGCTCTCGGGATGCGACGCATGGGGTCTGACGGAGAAGGACGGCCTCGATCGCGATTCAGTGGAACGCGTCCAATCGGTCAAGGCCGTCTGCAGGCTCCGCAGGGCCACCGCATCCCTGGCGGATGCAGACGATATCACTCCGAAGGAGTTCTCCTCCGCAGTCGGGAAGGCGCTCTTCGACAGGGAGCGTCCCGCCCTCCATATCGTAGAATACTCGGACATGACCGACGGGGAAATCAGGGATGCCATGCAATCCCTCGAGGAGGAGATCTGCAGGCTGAGGGGATCGACCACCGGCGGACGCATAACGACCGCGCGCGTGATAGCGGCCACGCCCCAGCAGTTCATCGCCCGTTTCAGGCCCAAGGGGTCCGAGGAGGACGGGAGGATGGAGCTGGACGTGGATCGGATATTCCTCGACGAAGCGGGCTACTGCGGGCTCATACAGGCCCTTTCGCTCTTCACCAACGGCGTCCCCGTGGTGATGCTCGGGGACCACATGCAGCTCCCTCCGGTATCGGAGATGGACGACGAGGACCTCAGGAGATGGGCTTCCGGCTGCAGCAGGCTGGAGGAGGCCTTCCTATGGTCCATGCCCGCCCTGTCCTGCGAGAGGGCCCTCACGGCAGGGATACGGGGTCTGAAGGAGGATTATCTCGGCCGTGTCCCTCCCGGATTCGTTCTCACGAGCAGGTTCGATCTCACGAAGACGAGGAGGTTCGGTTCCAATCTCGCAGAGGTCCTGGACCACTTCGTGTACAGGAACGGTCTGACAGGTATGAACGGGAGCAGGCTCGACATCATGTGCATCGACGCGGTCTGCGATCATAGGGAGAACCGCGAGAACCGGGCCGAGGCAGAAGGCATACGCGCCTATCTCCGCGATGAATCCCCGGATCCCCGCGATGTGTGCGTCCTCACCCCGTACTCCGTCCAATGCTCCCTTCTGAGGTCCATTGTTCCGAGGAGGTACAGGGACTGCGTGATGACCGTCCACGGATCGCAGGGGAGGGAGTGGGACACGGTCATCCTGAGCGTCGCCGACAACGGGATCCAATCGAGGGACGTCCCCTACAGGTTCACGAGCTCCGAGACGCAGATAGGTCTGAAGGTGATCAACACGGCGGTATCGAGAGCCAAGAAGAGGCTGGTTATCGTCTGCGACAGGGCGTTCTGGTTGCAGAGGGACGGAGAGCTGATAAGGGGATTGATCGAGGTTTGCGAGGGGGATGCGCCCCCTCGCTTGGATCTCACTGCTCGAGGCCGAGGGCCTCGATGATGAGGTCGAGCTGCGCCTTCACGTTCTGCAGATCGGACCTGAGGTCGTAGATCTGGGAACGCAGGGCCCTGCAATCGGCTTCGACGGACTCGAGGCGCTTCTGGTCGGCATCGGATACGGGGGCGGGCTTCTCCGTCTTCATCTCCTTGGCGGCCTGGACGAGGCTGGTCTTCCTGGCGTTGAGGGAGGACTGCATCATCCTGAGCTTCTGCATCTCCGCTTCATCGCCGTCGATGTCCGCCTTCATCATCCTGATCTCGATGGACATGAGCTCGTCGGCGATGTCCTTGATCTGAGCGGTGATGTCATCGGGAGTCTCCGTGCGCACCGATGGTGCGGGAGCGGAGCCGGTGTAGGCGCTGGCGAGGGACTCGGCCTCCTCGGGGGAGTGGACCTCGAATCCGCTGGCGTTGTGGACCGTGGCGTTCATGCTCCTTCCGATGTCGGGCAGCTCCATGCCTGCGGCCTTGAACGATTCCTCGATCTCGGCCTTGCGCCCGAGGAATCCCGCTATCTTGTCCTGGAGCTCCGTGACCGTCCTGGCCTTCTCCTGGGCTTCCGCGGGATCCGCGGGCATGGCTTCCGCGAGGGCATCCAGCTGCATCCTCATGCGGTGGACCTCGTTGTCGATGAATCTGAGCTCGCGTTCGTATTTGCTTGACGGCATGGTCAGTCCTTCTTCTTTTTCTTCTTCTTGTCCTTCTTCCCATCGCTCTCCGCGATGGATTTCAGGAGGTCGTAGAGGTAATCGTCGTAGAAGATGACCTCGCCGATCTGCTCCAGGGCGAACGGGTCGTCCAGGAGGGCTTTGAGCATCTTCTTCGAACCGAGAGCGGTGGCTCCGATCTCCACGCACATGTCCTGTACGATGCCGTCGCAGTAGTCCGCACGGATGGATTCCGATTCCATCTCGTTCTCGAGATCGTCGGCGCCGAGACCGTCGATGTAGCTCTGATAGTCGTCAGGGGTCGGAACGGGGTCCGAGTCCAGATCGATCCCCTCGGAATACGACGGGTCGTCGGTCATGTCCGCGATGACGGTCCGGTATCCGGCGATGTCCGCTTCCATGTAGGCGATGAGGGCCTCGTTGGCCTTGATCCTCGCCTGATTCTTCAGACGGGGGGCCTTCTTCTTCAGCGCCTCTATCTCGGAAGTCTTCCTGGCGATGGTCTTCTCGATGATGGAGACGGCCTCTTCGAGGGTGTACTCCTCGCCGCACTGCTCGTCGGTCATGCGGGTTGGATGTCCTTCCCGGCTATTTGACTTTAGCCTACGTCGAACACGAAGTCAGCACTACACTGGACCGAGATCGCTTTCGACCCGA
>ERZ1026850.350-NODE-350-length-29786-cov-4.973798_pt1 | contig 29786 bp, 27 predicted proteins | sample MGYA00380155_ERZ1026850 | MGnify/ENA primary metagenome ERZ1026850 (study PRJEB33269, sample SAMEA4719791) | human gut metagenome | biome: human-associated habitat; feature: organic feature; material: feces | place: Cameroon | collected 2013-10 ... | reverse complement strand
CCGGAGCCTTGACCTGCTTTCTGTTGACCTCTGGCAGGATACAGGTTGTAAAGCCCAGCTTGGCAGCCTCTGCCACCCGCTGCTGTGTCATGGAAACACCCCGGACTTCCCCACTGAGTCCCACTTCCCCAAAGGCAATGGTCTTATCATCCACGACCCGGTTCTTAAAACTGGATACGATTGCCATGGCGATTGCCAAGTCGATGGCTGGCTCCATAATCCGCATACCGCCCGCCAGGTTCACATAGGCATCACAGTCAGACATCTGTACGCCAAGCCTGCGCTCGAGTACTGCCATCAGCAGATTGACTCTGTTAAAATCCGTACCGATTGCCTGCCGCCTGGGAATCCCGAAGTTACTATGGCATACCAGTGCCTGTATCTCCAGAAGAATAGGTCTGGTGCCTTCCATGGAACAGGATACAATCGAGCCACTTGCCCCTTCGGGCTTTCCGTTTAGCATAAACTCCGATGCATTTTTGACCTCTACAAGCCCCTCTTCCTTCATCTCAAAGACGCCGATTTCATTGGTCGAACCAAAACGATTTTTTACCCCCCGCAGAATCCGGTAAGAGGCATGCCTGTCCCCTTCAAAATATAACACCGTATCTACCATATGTTCTAACACACGGGGGCCTGCCACGGTTCCTTCCTTGGTCACATGTCCCACAATGAAAATGGAGATATTCAGGCCTTTTGCCAGTTGCAGGAATACACTGGTAGACTCTCTTACCTGGGACACGCTGCCCGGTGCCGCCGAAATGTCCTCATGATACATCGTCTGAATGGAATCGATAATAGCAATATCCGGTGTTTCTTTCCGGATGGTATCTTCGATATATTCCAGATTCGTTTCACATAACAGTTTCAGGTTATCGTCAAACTCCCCTAAACGATTGGCACGAATCTTAATCTGCCGCAGGGATTCCTCTCCTGATATGTACAGTACCTTCCGTCCATCTGCTGCCATATACCGGCACACCTGCAACAACAGCGTGGATTTGCCAATTCCTGGGTCACCCCCTACCAAAATCAGGGAACCGGGTACGATACCACCGCCCAGCACTCTGTCTAACTCACCCAGATGGGTAGACATCCTCATCTCTTCCTGGATGCTTACCTCCGACAGGCTGGCAGGCTTTCGCTGCTCCTTTTGCCGTACACTGCCTGCAGCACTTACCGATTTCGTATTCACTTTCTCTTCCACGAAGCTGTTCCACTGCTTACAGCCGGGACACTGCCCCATCCACTTGGAGGATTCGTATCCACAGTTCTGACAATAAAACACCGTCGTCATTTTACCCTTTGCCATGCATACCCGCCTTTCTTTTCCGGATGCGTCATGTTCAAATGCACCGGCACAAGTGCGTGCATTTTCCTCGTCGCCATAACACAAAAATGCTTCTCTCCTGAAAGAGAAGCATTTTCTGGTTTCTATTATCGGATTCTTATTTTACAATTTTCACACCGATGGCACCTGAGCCTTTCAATTCTACACCGAAGCTCAATTTACCGCCAAGATTGGTTTTCATCTTGCCTACATGCACATCATCCACGTAAACAGTATATTCCGTCTCATCCTCAAGACCTACGGTAATCTGTGCATCCTCATCTCCCTCAACCTGGAAGCTGACACCATTTGCTGTTTCCTGGAAATTCGTTACGGTAGTTCCCGGTTCTGACTCATAGGCAAACATGCCATTTTTCTCTAATTTCGTCAGTTCCCTGAAGGTTTTTACCTTATACAGGTTTCCACCATGTTCAAAATCCTCCAGTTTTGTCTTGGCATCCAGTTTGTGATTGCCAAAGCTGATTGCGCCATTTTCTTCGACGCGCAGTAATTCTTCTACCACAGCCATTGTGTTTTCCTCCTACGTTTTCTTTTTCTTTATCGCTGTTTCTTTGCACTCGTAAATACAATTTTCTTCTGTCTGAGTCCCACGGTCACTTTATCGCCTGCTTTCACATTGCCAAGCAGGATTTCTTCTGCCAGGGCATCCTCGATTTCAGACTGGATAGCACGTTTTAACGGACGTGCTCCCATCTTGGCATCCATGTGCTTCTCTACCAGATATTCCTTCACTGCCGGTGTAATAACCAAATCGATTCCCATCTGTTTCTGACAACGTTTCGTCAGATTTCTGGATAACAGCGTAATAATCTGCTTCATATTATCCTTATTCAGAGGATGGAATACCATAATTTCATCGATACGATTGATAAATTCCGGTTTGAAGAGCCGCTTTACTTCTTCCATAACGTTGGATTTCATCTTATCATAATTCTGTTTTTCTGTCTCCCCGGCACCAAAACCAAGATTCTTCGGCTCTATGATTCTCTGGGCGCCGGCATTGGAGGTCATAATCAGGATGGTATTCTTAAAGCTTACCTTTCTTCCCTTGGAATCGGTAATATGCCCATCATCCAGCACCTGTAACAGAACATTAAAGACATCCGGGTGTGCTTTTTCTATTTCATCAAAAAGGACAACGGAATAGGGATTCTTCCGAATCTTCTCGCTTAACTGTCCGCCCTCCTCAAAGCCTACATAGCCTGGAGGGGAACCAATCATCTTGGATACGGAATGTCCTTCCATATACTCCGACATATCCACCCGGATAAGCGCGTTTTCCGAGCCAAACATAGCTTCTGCCAAAGCCTTGCTCAATTCCGTTTTACCCACACCGGTCGGTCCCAGGAACAAAAAGGAACCGATAGGACGATTCGGATCCTGTAACCCGACCCTGCCACGGCGGATAGCCTTTGCCACCGCAGTAACTGCCTCTTCCTGTCCAATTACCCGCTGGTGCAGGATAGACTCTAGTTTTAACAGTCTTTCACTTTCCTTTTCGGCTAATTTCTTAACCGGAATCTTCGTCCAGAGGGCTACTACCTCAGCGATTTCATTCTCATCTACCACGTAATCCTTATTGGCTTCTTCCTTTTCTGCCCGTTTTAAAGCACGTTCATATTTCTTAATACAGCTTTCCTGCTGCTTCTTTAACTCGGCTGCCTGGGTAAATGCCTCCATACGGATAGAACGTTCTATCTGTAAGTCAATCTTCTTTATTTCGGCTTCCATTTCCTGCAGTTTATCCGGTTTCTTAGGTGCTTTCAGCCGTACTGCCGCCGATGCTTCGTCAATCAGGTCAATCGCCTTATCCGGCAGATTCCGGTCATTAATATAGCGGGCAGATAAGGTAACAGCCGCCTGAATGGCTTCCTCGGTAATTTTTACCCTGTGATGTTCTTCGTATTTGTGTACAATTCCACGCAGGATGCGCTCTGCTTCCTCCACCGTAGGTTCTTCCACGGTAACTGGCTGGAAACGGCGTTCCAGGGCTGCATCCTTCTCGATATACTTACGATACTCTGCAATCGTAGTAGCACCAATAAGCTGAATTTCGCCTCTGGCGAGGGACGGTTTCAGAATATTGGAAGCATCAATTGCCCCCTCTGCGCCACCGGCACCGATAATGGTATGAAGTTCATCCAGAAACAGGACAATATTCCCATCCTCAATCACTTCTTTTACTACCTTTTTGATGCGTTCTTCAAATTCACCACGATACTTGCTGCCGGCTACCATGCCCGATAAGTCCAACGTGAGTACTCTTTTATTCTGCACCGTGAAAGGAACATCTCCTGTCACGATACGGCTTGCCAGTCCTTCTACCACTGCGGTTTTACCAACTCCCGGCTCTCCAATAAGACAAGGATTGTTCTTCGTTCTTCTGCTCAATATTTGTATCACACGTGTTATTTCTTCTTCTCTGCCAATAACCGGGTCTAACTTACCCTCTCTGGCCAGTGCCGTCAAATCACGGCTGTACTGCTCCAGGGTAGAAGCTCCCTGCTTTTTCTTACCCTGTTTGCGGTTTAAGTCTTCTTTATACAAAGCCCCATTTTCACCCATTGCTACCAGAACATCCACATACAGCTTCTGTATGGAGATTCCCATGGTATTCAACAGACGGACTGCCACATTCTCGCCCTCTTTTAAGATAGCCAGCAGCAGATGCTCGGTTCCTGTTTTATCACTTTTAAAGCGTGCTGCCTGCTTATGTGCTTCTTCCAGGATTTTCTCCGCTCTGGGCGAATAACCATCCCTTTCTGCCAGCATCACGGTACTTTCCGGAGCTATCAAATCCTGTATCATTTCCTGAAGCTGTACAGCATCTACGCCATTGTTCTGCAGCACCGTAGCCGCCACACCTGTATTTTCCTTTAAGAGCCCCAAAAGGATATGTTCACTTCCGACATAACTTTGCCGTAAGCTTTTGGCTGCTTTCTGGGCTAATGCCAGTGCTGCCTTCGCTTTCTCTGTAAATTGTGGCTGCATTAACCATTCATTCCTTTCTCATAGTCCTCATAGATTTCATCTATAAGAGCATGCACTTCTTCTCTGGAAATATTCTTGCAACTTGCTTTTGCCAGCGTTACCATTAAGTCCTTCCGGACCTCTTCGATAACCTGCAGATGGTCAACATCAATGGCAATCATGGCACCCTTTCTCCGGTCAACCTTCACATAGCCTTCCTGTCTTAACACAGTATATGCCTTGTTAACAGTGTGCATGTTGATTCCAATCGTATCGGCAAGCTGCCTCACAGAAGGTAGTATATCCCCTTCCTGAAACTGTGACGTAGCAATTCCCATGATAATCTGATTGCGCAGCTGCATATAGATGGCTTCATCGCTGTTAAAATCGATTTCTATCACCATTTCCTATCAGTCCTATTCTATAAATCCTTACTGTCCATATTTAAAAATTCAAACTCAAAATCATCATCATCCAGAAGGAAATTCTTAGCTTTCTTCTTTGGTGCCGGTTTTACCGGTACATCGGTAGATGGTTCTTCGTGATACTCGACTTCTCTCACAACCGGCTTCTTTTCCGGTTTCTGCGCACGAATCCATCCGGTTTCCTCCGGTACCCGTTTTCTTTGTCTTACCTGTGGTTTCTCTTCTTCTTCCTCATCCTCGTCTTCCTCTTCCCGGATGCGTTCCCGTCTTCTTCTCTTCTTAGCCGGTACTTCCTCCTCCGGCTCCTCTTCCGCTTCTTCGTCCTCCTCTTCCGCTTCTTCGTCCTCCTCTTCGTCATCTTCGTAGGATTCATAATAAGCATCCCGTAACTTGAAGCTCATAATCAGGACGGTAACAGCCAGAATCACAAGCAGTACAATGAGAACGATGATAACGATACGCTGTTTTACAACGGTATCCGCATTGCTCTGTTCATTGGCACTTTGTGCATGGGCTGCTGCCAGTACCTCATCCAGTTTCTGGCGGGTACTGTCCATATTATTATACAGATACCAGACATAATTACCATCTGCATCTGTGGTATAGACTAATTCGTAATCATTATTCACAGGCTCCTGTGGAGTTTCTGTCTCTTCTGCAGGTGCCTCCTCTACCGGAGTCTCCTCCTCCGGCTGTGGAAGCATCTCCCCTAAGGTTACCAGGTCAGACCTTACAAAACCGGTCTTCTCCGCACCATTGCTGCCAGTAAAAGTTACATAATACCATACCTTTCCATCACTGCCGTTGGACTGTCCACTGACAACCAGCTGGGTGTTTTGGGAAAGGGATTCTACCACGGCATCATTGGTAGAAGGTGCTGTTCTGATTTTGGCTGCCTCTACGGCGACCGTAGCATACTGGGCATCCATAGCGGTCTCCGCAGCAGATGTAGCCCCATCCACACTGTTGGTATTGGCTGTTTCCTGGGCTGTATCCGCTGTATTGCTATCTGTTTCTGTCGTCTGGCTGGCAGTGTTCGTCTCCCCGCCTTCCTTCTTAATCAAATCTGCACGGACATATCCTAACGTGTTGCCGTCCACATAAACCTGATACCATAAGGTTCCGGAAGCATCCGTTACCTCATCCTTAATGGTAACCGTTTTCCCTTGCGTGGAACTGCCAATGACATCACTACTGGTACTTGCCTCTTTACGAATCTTGACAGAAGATTCGGTAACTGTTCCGGTAGAATCTGCAAAGCTCAGTGTCCCATTTGCCAAAAAGACAGTCATCATGAATGCTGCCGTTGCCATCCGCAAAAGTCCTCTGTGCTTTCTTCCTTTTCCTGTTATTCCCATGTACTTACTCATATCCTCTTCTCCCTTTGTTCCCGGAGGTTTCTATCTGTCCCTCGTAAATCGTCTTGTACCATCCTCAGCAACCACCTTCTCTGTGCTGTGTCCGGTAAAGCTGCTCTTCCGGTTTTCTCTTGCCTGCTCCTCTATACTTCTGTGATAGTTTGCCTCACATTTCGGACAGAACCGCCCTGAGCGGATACTCGCTCCGCAGATTTCACATTGTAAAAATGTTCTGGATTCTGCAGCTATCTCCAACCTGGATTCCCGCAGCATATCGCGGATAGAACGTTGTGATACACCAGTTGCCTCGGAAACCTGCGCGGATGTAGCACCTACGTGTTTTTCTACATAATTACGCACCTTGCCATAATCGTCATATTCCACATGACCGCAATCTTCGCATTTATACTCTCCAACGCCCTTAAAAATCATAATACCGCCACACTTGGAACAAACCATTGGCCTGTTATAGGTATTTAATTCCAACAGACTGCTTCTGAGTGCTGCTCTTTTTACCTCTTTCTCTTTATCATCCATCGGGTATTTTCCCCCTTCTTCAGGCACTCGAAAAGACATTTCCCCTGATTATGCCTCGTCAATCGCCTTTCCTATATCCGTTCTCATATATTTATTCTCGAAGCTGACCCACTTAGTAGCTTCATACGCATTGGCTCTTGCTTCCTTTAAGGTAGCACCGGTAGCCGTTACCCCCAGCACACGTCCCCCATTGGTTACAATGCCTTTGTCTGTCAGCCTGGTTCCTGCATGGAAGCAATAATATCCTTCTTTGTTCTCAAAGTTCTCTAATCCTTCAATGACAAAGCCCTTTTCGTAGGAAACCGGATATCCTTTGGATGCCAGCACCACACAGACCGCTGCATTATCTTCAAACTGTAAATCTACCTGGTCTAATGTACCATCGATACATGCCTCCATAACTTCAATTATATCATTTTTCATACGTGGCAGTACGACCTGTGCCTCCGGGTCACCGAATCTGGCATTGTACTCCAGTACTCTTGGTCCCTTTTCCGTCAGCATCAGCCCAAAGAAAATAACCCCTTTAAATGGTCTTCCTTCTGCTGCCATGGCATCTACGGTTGCCTGATAGATATATTTCTGACAGAATTCATCTACTTCTTTTGTATAGAACGGGCTCGGTGAAAAGTTACCCATACCACCGGTATTTAAGCCCTGGTCACCATCCAGTGCCCGCTTATGGTCCTGGGCAGAAGACATAATTTTAATGGTCTTGCCATCTACGAAAGAAAGTACCGACACTTCCCTGCCGGTCATGAATTCTTCAATAACCATCCGGTTTCCGGCTGTCCCAAACTTCTTGTCTTCCATAATGGTTCTGACACCTTCTTTTGCCTCCTCCAGTGTCTCACAGATTAAAACACCCTTTCCCAGTGCCAGTCCATCTGCTTTTAATACAACAGGCAGCTGCACCGTTTCCAGATATTCCAGTGCCTTCTGTGAATCGTCAAAATTCTCATAAGCAGCAGTAGGAATATTGTATTTCTTCATCAAATCCTTGGAAAAGGCTTTGCTTCCCTCCAGGATTGCCGCATTCTTTCTTGGTCCGAATACCCGTAATCCGGCGGCTTCCATCTCGTCCACCAGTCCACCAACCAATGGGTCATCCATACCGACAATGGTAAGGTCGATTGCATTTTCTTTGGCAAAAGCAACCAGTTTATCAAACTCCATTGCTCCAATCGGAACACACTCTGCTATTTGTCCGATACCTGCATTGCCCGGTGCACAGTAAATTTTGTCCACCTTAGGGCTTTTTGCTACACTGGTAGCGATTGCATGTTCTCTTCCGCCGCTTCCTACAATCAATACTCTCATCTGAAATACCTAGCCTTTCCTCTGTTTCCCATTCTATATCTTTAATCTTCTATTCTGACTTTACCTTCTATTACCTTTACTTTTCCATTGGCAATCATATCTATGGCTCTTGGCAGAATTACCCATTCTGCCTCTTCCATAACCCGGCGCTGCAGCAGTTCCGGCGTATCCTGTTCCTGTACGTTGACCGCCTTCTGGAGAATAATAGGACCGGTGTCCGTTCCTTCATCTACAAAATGTACCGTAGCTCCGGTAATTTTTACCCCTCTTGCCAGTGCGCCTTCATGAACCTTCAATCCATAATACCCGGTTCCACAGAAAGCGGGAATCAAAGAAGGATGAATGTTGATAATACGGTTTTCATATTTCTGAATCAGCTGTGCCGGAATCACTACCAGGAATCCTGCCAGTACAATTAAGTCCGGACTGGCTTCTTCCACCGCCTGTAAAAAAGCCTGGTTAAACTGTTCCCTGTCTGCATAATCCTTAGGAGAAACACAGATACTGTCAATTCCTGCGTTTGTTGCCCGTTCCAAAGCATACGCAGTCTTATTGTTACTGATGACTCTGACTATCTGTGTATTGGTAATCTTTCCCTGTTCTATGCCATCTATAATTGCCTGTAAATTGGTGCCGCCACCGGACACACACACTAATACCCTGAGCATTGCCGTTCCTCTCTTCTTTCCTGAAATATAAAAGTCCTGACGAACTGCCTATTTCAGGATAACTTCCTTATCACCGGCTACTACCTTACCGATGACATAAGATGCTTCTCCGGCTTCTTTGATTGCTTCCATAGTCTTCTCTGCATCTTCCGGTGCAACCGCAAGAATCATGCCAAGTCCCATGTTGTAAGTGTTGTACATCATCTTGTCTTCCAGATTACCTTTCTTCTGTAACAGTTTGAAGATTGGCAGTACCGGGTAGCTGTCCTTCTCAATTTCTACTGCTACACCATCTGGTAACATTCTGGGAATATTTTCATAGAATCCACCACCGGTAATGTGGCTGCAGCCCTTAATGGTTACGCCCGCATCCTTGATGGATTTTAAAGCTTTCACATAAATCCTGGTAGGTGCAATCAGTGCTTCGCCCAGGGTTGTTCCCAATTCTTCATAATAAGTATCCAGACTCTCTTTTGTCATCTCAAATACTTTACGAACCAGGGAAAAACCATTGCTATGTACACCGGAGGAAGCAATTCCTATCAAGGTATCGCCCGGCTTGATTTTCTCGCCGGTAATCAAATCCTTCTGGTCTACCACACCTACGGCAAATCCGGCAAGGTCATACTCATCCTCCGGCATCAGTCCAGGATGCTCTGCAGTCTCACCGCCAATCAGTGCGGCACCTGCCTGTTTACAGCCCTCTGCTACACCTTTTACAATCGTAGCGATCTTCTCAGGATAATTCTTTCCACATGCAATATAGTCCAGGAAGAATAATGGTTCGCCACCTGCGCAGACTACATCGTTGATACACATAGCAACGCAGTCAATTCCTACGGTGTCATGTTTGTCCATCAAAAAGGCAAGTTTTATCTTGGTTCCCACACCATCTGTACCAGATAAGAGAACCGGGTTATCCATCTCTTTTATCATTTCCATGGAAAAAGCACCAGAGAATCCGCCAAGTCCACCTAACACCTCCGGTCTCATGGTTTCCTTTACATGCTTCTTCATCAGCTCTACTGACTTGTACCCTGCCTCAATATCTACACCTGCTGTCTTGTAATCCATTGTTCTTCCTCCAAAATGTTATTTTGTTTTATTCCACACTGTATCTTGTATACAGGCTTTCTCTGTCATTTCACTCTGCCAGACCTGTCTGGTCTGTTCTTTTTCTGAATCCGGTCAACTATGTTAGTTCTGATAATTCTTATAGCCTGTTTCCTGCAGCTTTGCGTCTTTTTTCTGTACGCTCTCTTTCAGGCTCTGTGCATAATCTTTTAATCTCTGTAATAATGCTGCATCGGAAGTTGCCAGTATCCTGGCAGCCAGAATACCCGCATTCTGTCCCCCATTAATAGCAACCGTTGCCACGGGAATTCCAGATGGCATCTGTACGATGGAATACAGAGAATCAACGCCTCCCAGGTCAGAAGTTTTCATAGGAATACCGATAACCGGCATCGGGAAAATAGCTGCGCACATTCCCGGCAGATGAGCTGCCTTTCCGGCTCCTGCGATAATTACCTTGAACCCTTTGCTTTCTGCGCTCTTAGCATATTCGAAGAAGACATCCGGTTCCCTGTGTGCCGAAATAATCGTCATCTCATAGGAAATTCCCAGTTCCTCCAAAATGTCTGCTGCCTTTGCCATAACGGGCATATCCGAATCACTACCCATTACAATGCCTACCTGTGCCATGCTTATTTCCTCCTTCTGTTTCACTATCCAATTCTTCTACAGTGTACTAAATTTTCCGACATTTCGCAACCGCATCTTTCAGTTCACTACCAGTTTCTCTCTGTGACCATCGTCCCTGAAATTTCCTGCTTCCTGTCAGTTTTTCTTCATCCTTCCAGTGCTTTATTTAATTCCTCACAACCAGGCAGTACAAAACGTCCTCTTTCAATGATGGGAATTTCTTTCCCACTTTCGGTCAACACTGCCAGTTCTCCCAATTCATCATAAGGAATCGTAATATCCGTATGGCACTGGAAATAAGCTTTGCTCATATCCGTATCCCTTAACAGGGACACTTCGTTATCCTTGGCAATGATTTCCTTGCCGTCCGGATTGTAAAGTTTCACATTCTCAGAATGGGAATAACAGGTGTCACCCACAGCAAAGTGAGGTCCTGTCTTTTCTGCAATCAGAATCGGCATCTTATCTTCTATATGATATTTCCGGGCTACCATATAGGCTACTGTATTGGTGCCGATGGCAAACTCGCCAATAGGCAATGTTTCATGGTGGAACAGTACATTATCCTTAATATACTTCCGGTTTTCTTCCTCCGTTGCAAAATTGGCACAATGGTAGTCACTAATCATGCCATCCTGAAACTGCACCTTCAAATCCTTATATTCCAATTCATTTAAGAATACCCTGGTTACATGCAGGATGCCATTGGTTCCATGCAGAACCGGGGAGGTAAAGACTTCTCCCACCGGAATATTCACATCTGCCACACAGTTCTCAAAATTGGTTTCCTTCGTGGCATCCTGTAACGTATGCAGCTGCACCACCAGGTCAGTCTGGTTGTCCCCACATCCCTTCACACGGACAGCATAACCTTTATCTAACGCATCAATGAGAGTCTGTTGGATTCCCTGATACAACTTATAGTCCAGTGTATTGATTCTTACGATATCATCGAAAATCGCTTCGTACTGCTCTCCAATCTCCGGCACAGGAAAAGCAATGATCGTAAAGCTTCTCTCTTCCCCTTTGATATACTCATTCTGTAATGCACCTGCCTTGCCGGCATATTCCACGGACAGCTTCTGCTGCTTTTCGGATAATCTGCAGGCTTCCGGAATTGTTTTGGGCACGAAAGGCTTCTCTCCAAATATCTCCAGTACCGCCGGTCCGCCAAATACCGCCATCTTATCCTTCCACTGCTCATACACATTGTGGGTACACTCTAGCTTCCGCTCTACCAGAAGCTTATCTAATACCAACGCCTGGTCTTCCTTGTGGTCATAATCAAACTGCTTATTGGGATTGGCCCCGAAGAATCCATTCTTATAAACGCTTCTCCCCTGGAAAATACTGGTTCCGGCACGGTAAATCGTAGGGCGGAGACCAATCTTTCCAAAGTTCAGGATTGCCTGGCGAATCATCCGCTCGAAGCCAAGGCAATAACGGATATTGACCGTTTTCTTAATGGAAATGTCTTTGTTCCCCACTTCAAAGCCAATGCGATACCCTTCGGTATAAGTGCCTGCCATCTGTTTTATTTTATCCGCCGGCATCTCATTCAAATGTCTGGCCGTCGCCAGTTCATTCTCCGTCACATACTCTCCGTAATAATACAGATAACGTAAATCCGTCAGGTCACTTTCCATAATAATACGGCTTGCGAAATCCTTATCCGCATCCACCAGCTGTGCGGTTCTTTCATCACATTCCTGCTCATAATAATCGCTCACATACCAGTACAGAATCTGACGGATTGTTTCCTTCTCCGGGATTCCTGCCAGTTCTTCGTTCTCTTCCTTCTCCTGGGCAGCACAGACAAATGCCTGGTAGATTTCCAGAAGCAGTTCCATCCGGATAACCATGTCAAAACGGTTCTGCTCGAACACTGCCGGAATCATGGCTCTTAATTCCGTATTTAAAAAGGATAACAGCTGCCCCATTGACTCTCCAAGACAATGAACGGCATACACCGGGTTCGCATAGCTGCTGGCATAATTTTCCGGCATAATATCCATATACAGTTCCCGGTTCAGCTTCTGCAGCTGTTCTAAACCTAACTTCTTTAATTCCCCACTTTCCACCAGTTTCCAGGTATCATGCATCTGTAATACAAACGATGCCATCCTCCGGAAGTAGTCCTGCATCTCATCTGTACAGGCATTTTCTCCTGCAATCCCACTGATTCGTTCCAGTGCCAGTTCATACCGCTCCTTTTCCAAATCATTTTTGTCTGCTTCCTTTATATACAAATCTTCCATCTTTGACCTCATTTCTGATGTTTCCTATTGCTATGCATAGGCACCGGCATACAGAATCATACTGATAATTGCCAGTGCCAGCAGATTCAGACCAATCCCCAGATAGCTAAACAGATAATACTTGTCCCGCTCCATCCGGGAAATAACACACAGTACCATTCCAATCAGGGAAAAAATAGTAACCAGCAGAACTGCTGTCCCATATTCTAATGGGACATTGCCGGCTTTTTTATAACTCATCACAATGGCATACGCCAGCGTGGCAAGGGATATACTGCCGAGAATCGTCCCCATAATCCCTTTTTTCGTATGCTCCTTGTTTGTAAATATATAACTGTTCTTATGACTCATGGAAACTCCTTTGAAACCGGAAATGGGCATCTTCGTACTTGCCGAAAACACCCATTCGCTGTTTTACTCATCCTTAGAATAATATTTTATTTCTTCCTGCCAAAAGCTTTGCTCCGCTGATGATGAGGAGTACGCCACTCGCAACACCAACTACTAAAGATACTACGCCGACAGCAATGCTTAAGGCACCTGAGCCACCCATCGACTTATATGTTTTTTCCTCCATCATGTCACCATCCTTTAACTTACTGCCTGCCTATTTTGCACCATACTGTTCATAGTATGCATCAATGGCACTCTTTAATGCATCGTCTATATAAACTGTTCCTTTGTAGTCCTTATTATACAGACATTCTACCACCTCGTCCATAGTTACAATGGCATTTGCATCAAAACCATATTTCTCTTTGATTTCTTCCAATGCACTCTTTTCACTGGAAAGTCCACGTTCCATACGGTTCAAGGAAACCATCAGCCCCTTGATTTCCACATCTGCCTGTGCCTTGATAATCGGGAAGGTCTCTTCGATGGATTTACCCGATGTCGTAACATCTTCAATAATAACGACTTTATCGCCATCCTTTAACTTACTTCCCAGTAAAATACCGGTATCTCCGTGGTCTTTTACTTCTTTTCGATTAGAACAGTAACGAATCTCTTTTCCATATAATTCACTGATGGCCATGGTCGTTGCTACTGTCAGAGGAATTCCCTTATATGCCGGTCCAAACAACACATCAAAATCAAGTCCGTAGTTGTCATGGATTGCCCTGGCATAATACTCTCCCAGCTTACGAAGCTGTGCACCGGTTACATAAGCTCCGGCGTTCATAAAGAATGGAGATTTACGACCACTCTTTAAGGTAAAATCACCAAACTTCAACACCTGGCTGTCCACCATGAATCCGATAAATTCCTGTTTATACTGTTCCATCTTTCTAAAATCCTCCATTGCAGGCCCTGCCTGTTTCTATTCTTTTCCTTATTGTCAATCTCTTACAAATCAAACTTGTCAATTAACTCTTTCAGGTACTCCAGTCCTTCCTTGTTTTCCTGTAAGTGCTTGTAACCTTCTGCCGTCTTGGTTACTGCATCGCAGGATTTTTCTGCAATCATATTGATGCCTTCTGTAGACTAGTTAATGGTTTCGCTTACGTTATCAATCGTTTCCGCAATGCTGTCAATCTTTTCACTCAACTGGGAAATCTCATCATAAATCCGTCCCATGGACTCTGCAAAAACAGATGCATCATCCTCATATTTCTCAGAAACCTCTTTAAAAGAGTCATAATCTGCCACAACGGTCTTATCCAGGAATTCCATAATAACCCGGATACATTCTGTCATATTATCCACAGCAGCATTGACTTCATTTACTATCTGATTGATACCATCTACCGTCTGGAAAGTCTGGCTTGCCAGTGCACCAATCTCTGTAGCTACTACTGCAAATCCTTTTCCTGCCTCACCAGCCCTTGCTGCCTCAATATTGGCATTTAAGGCTAACAGGTTGGTCTGGGAAGAAATGTTACGGATGTTCTCTGTCAGTTCATTAATCTTGGCTACTACTTTAGACTGCTCAATAGCATCGTCCGTTCTCTCCTTCATGGAACGATACACTTCCATGGTCCGATTGCTGGAAGTCTCCGTCGTATCTTTCAGCTGTCTTGCTCTTGCTTTGACTTCTGCCGATTCCGTCTGTCCAGTTTCAGACAGGCTGCGGATATCCGTTACATTCTCCTGGATTGCACCAATACTGCTTACAATCATGCTGGCACTGGCAGTAGTTTCTTCCATTCCGGCTGCCAGCTCCTGGGTGGTTGCGGAATTGTCCTCTGATATGGAGTTATTCTCTTTCATTACCCCATCCAGCTCATCCATATTATGTAACAGATTATCCCGTACCTGTTCCATATCCGTTACCAGGGTTCTCAATACCCCTCGCATCTCGCTGACCGCCTTTGCCATGCTGCCGGTCTCATCTTTACGTTTTACCAGTTTGCTGCCGTTAGCACTCTTCTTAAAGTTCAAATCTGCAGTCTGTCTTACCACATCCGTTATTTTTTTAATCGGATTGGCAATACTGGTTCCAATTACAACACCGAGAATAACAGAAACAATCATGCCAAGGACAAGAGCTCCCGCGGTCTGTACTACCACTTCCCTTGCCCGTGCCTGCACCTCACTTGTAGGCACCGTCAAAGCAAGATTCATTCCTGTCCCCAATTTATCAAAGGTAAGATATTTTGTTTGTCCATCCAGGGTATACTCTATAATTTGAGAAGCATTGGTATCCTCTGCCATAAATTCCTTAACAGCAGTAAGGGCACCATCTCCATACTCTCCCAAATCCGTACCTGCCGGAATCGTTTTATGATACTGTACAACACCATCCTTGCTGGTAATAAAGGAATATCCACTGTCAAAGGCTGTCACAGAATCTGCATAATCTGTAATCTGGCTAAAGTCAATATCCATACCGATAATACCGACGGAAGTGCCATCTACATACAATGGTACGACATAGGAAATCATATAAATATTTACATTTTCGTTTAAATAAGGATCCATCCAGATAGGTGCTTTGTTTTCTACCGGGATGTAGTACCAGCCTACATGTGCCAGGTCGTCTTTCTCATAAATACTGAAATCAGTTGGTGTGGAACTGGTAAATGCCGAATTTGTATCCGGCCTTGTCAGAAAAATACCTGAAGTCGGCTCCGTAAAATCCGGATTATAACGTATGTAGGCACAAATCGCTCCCTCTGTATGCTCCGCAAATTTTACGAAGTCATCCATCAGCCCCTCTGTATATTCATTCACATAAGCACTGTTTGACTGGAATTTTGCAAAATCAAGCTGAGCCAACGCAATATCGCTAAGTGTGTCTACCGATTGCTCCACCCTGGAAACCAACGCATCAACCTCTGCGCCTGTATTCTCACAGTTCATTGTCATTTCTGTTTCCGCATTGGAAACCGCGGTTCTGCTGGAATATGTAATACTGATGACACTGATTAAAACCGATGAAATTAAAGAACATAAAATAATGCCAATTGTAATTTTGGTCCGTATTGATTTCATTATATTTTCCCCCTGGTAAATGATTTCATGCTGTCTTCATGATTTTCAAAATTTATCTATGTGCCAAAGCACCTGCAATATCCTCTTTCATATCAAGTACTGCTGCCCTGGAAGCATCTGCAAAGTTTTCTGCGCCATATTCTGCATATTTTTCCTGCTGATAAGCTGCAATAATACCACGGGAAGAATTCACAATTGCCCCAAGCCCATCCTTATTAAAGAAATGAACCAGGTCAGCTCCCTTTCCGCCCTGTGCACCATAGCCGGGTACCAAAATATAGGATTTTGGCATGATTTCTCTTAACACCTTACCCATTTCCGGATAAGTAGCCCCTACTACGGCACCGATATAACTGTAGCTGTCTCCCATGTGGTCCGCACCCCATTCCGCTACCTTTTCTCCTACGATTTCGTAAAGTGGTCTGCCGTCAATCAGACGGTCCTGAAATTCTCCACTGCTTGGATTAGAGGTTTTTACCAGAATAAACAGCCCCTTTTTCTCTTCCTGGCATACCTTGATAAACGGCTTCACGCCATCAGAACCAAGGTAAGGATTCACGGTAACAAAATCCTCGTCAAACCCTCTGCACATGGTGTTGCCCACTTTAACCTGCCCCAGGTGGCCCACTGCATAGGCTTCCGAAGTCGAGCCAATGTCACCACGCTTGATATCTCCAATAACTACCAGGTCTTTTTCCTTACAGTACTCCACCGTTTTCTGAAAAGCAATAACACCTTCCACGCCAAATTGCTCATACATGGCTATCTGTGGCTTTACTGCAGGTACCAGGTCATAGATGGCATCCACAATCTGTTTGTTATACTGCCAGATTGCCTCTGACGCACCTTTCATGGTTTCTCCGTACTCTGCGAATGCTTTCTGCTGAATATGCTGCGGCACAAATTTCAAGGTAGGGTCAAGCCCCACCACGATGGGTGCCTGCGTCTTTTGGATTTTACTCACTAACTTGTTAATCATACCCATTCTCCATTTCTATCTTTATATTTTTTTGCCTTCCAAATCTTTCAATACATACTGGTTCTCTATATAATAAGGAATCTCTTCCCTTGTAACCCACATCCATTCGCCGAAATCCTCTGATAACACAATGTTGGATTCGTCTTCTTCCTTAATAGAGCAGACATATGCTATGCCAACACACTGGGTATCACCTAACATATTCGACCAGGTATATACAATTTTTTCAATCTTACCTTCTACCGACAGCTGCTCGGAAATGGCCCGCAGCACCGTATCATCAGGAGCTTCCCCATGGTTGACTTCCGCATCAATAAACTCCCATACAAAAGGTTCCGGAATATGGTCATCTACCCAACGCTTGATAATCAGGTACTTATCGCCTTTCCTGATAATGCCTTTTACCCGTAAATAAGTATTCTTCATCGAATCATTCCCTTTCTCTTTCCGTTCTATCTCGTCTGCAGGAATTCATATTCCCGTTTTGCATTCTCATCATCCGGATAAGCCCGCAGATAACTGTTCATCAAAGCAGCTGCCGTTTTATAGTCTTCCATATATTCATAAGCTACAATCTCGTTAAATTTCAAAGTCTGCATCATGCCATTATCTTCTATACCCATGGCAGTCTGAAAGGAACTGAGCGCCAGCTCATATTCACCCATATGCATTCTGCACAGTCCCAGTTGATTGTATATTTCTGCCTTACTCTGGTCATTGATGGTGTAATTGTCATAAATGGTCGAGGCATAATTGTAATCTCCCAGTGCCTCATAAGTGCGTCCCAGATAAAGTGCTGCACCATAATCTGTGTCTGTTTTCAGATTCGTCAGATAATCCCTGGCACTCTCATAATCCTCCAGATAATAACAGATACGCCCCATATCATAGTCGGAAATGGACTTTTCATTTTCGGTAATGGCTGTTTGCAGATACGTCTGTCCCACTTCCTTATAACCATACTCTTCCAGTGCCATATAAATGTGAATCAGCCGGTCGTAATTCTTCTTATCCAGTGCAATTGACTGGTCAAAATCTGCCTGTGCCTCTTCATACCGGTCTAAAGACAGCTTCACACAGCCACGCAGATAATAAGCGTCTATTGCCTTTTCATCTAACCCGATAATCGCATCATAAGCAGAAATGGCATCCTCTGGCTGTCCGTTCTTAAAATAAGCGATTGCCAGATAGTAATTCATGTCATAATCCATATTCTCTACCCTGCCGTCACTGGCAGCAAGGGCTGCTTCCAGATAAGTAATAGCATCCGCATACTGGGTTAATCCCATATAGGCAATTCCCATGCCTCGGTATAATAACCGGCTGTTTTCCCCATTTTCTTCTGCCAGGGCAAACTGTGCCAATGCCTCTTCGTATTCCAGATTTCCAATGGCTGTCATTCCAAGCTGTGTATAGTTTTCGTTTCCTGCTGCACCACAGCCTGTCAGCAGAATAATCGCTACACACCCCGCCACCAGCAGTCTGGTTTTCTTTTTTTCTGATTGTTCTTTCTTCATCCTACCCATTTCTTCTATCATCAATCTATCTCATTCATCTATCTTGTCTATGATAATCTTATCTCTTATTACCATCAGAATCTTTGCTATTATCTTACCACAGTGTCTTCCGCTAGCCAAGTACGAAATCGAGCCACAAAACTTCTGAAAAACATTTTTTATATCAGATTTCCACACACAAAATCCTTCAAAACGCCAAAAAATTCACGCAACAGATTGTTTGGCTGAAAGAGTAACGTAGATGGTGCCGCAATTCCGCAGACCTTTTCAAACCCGGCGTGTTTTGCCAGATGAACACCCCGGAATACATGGAAATTATTCGTAACAATTCCTACCCTTGCTGCCTTATCTCCGATTATCTGCGCGCTATAGCGGATATTTTCCGAAGTGTCCGTGGATGCTTCCTCCTTTCGTATGCGCTCTGCAGGTATCCCCTTTTGCACTAAGTACCGGTACATTCCCTCTGCCTCACTGCATACCTCATTGCTGCCCTGTCCCCCGGAGACAATGCAGATTGTATCTTCATTTGCTAACAGGTATTCATACGCAGTATCTAACCGGTACTGCAACACCTTGCTGGGACCATCCTCTTTCATCTGCGCCCCCAGCACAATAATATAGTCCAGATTGTCCTCTCCTTTCGCATGATACTGGCTGAAAATCATGCCTTCCACCAGGAGAAAGAACACCAGTCCGATACTTACGCCGATTCGCACCGCGCCCCGAAGCCATGCCGGCAGTGCCTGCCACCAGCCAAACTGTACCATGCAGAACATTCCCAGAAAGAACAAGCCCAGAACTGCCCAGATAAGATAAAACCGGCTTCCTGACTGGGCGGAAAATATTACCACACAATATGCCAGACATAAAACCGCTAAAATTCCAAAAATCATGCTATTTCCATTTCCTTTTACTTTCATTTGCATTTCCCCATACAACAAATAAAAGGAATGTCAGCATACCGACATTCCTTCTCTACCGTTTCTTCTATCTACAAATTCTTAATGACTTCTATTGTCTTCTGGTATGCCCCTGCAGCATCTGTAAAGTACTTCATAATTTTTTCTCCCTCATATGGTGGATTTCTTAACTCCTCCGTGAGTGGAACAACATACTCTAAAATGTTATCAAGCCCAAGATTTGCACATATCCCTTTGACTGTATGCGCATATTTAAAAGCAATGGGCCAGTCCTTCTGTGCAACAGACTGCTCTAATCCCTCGAAATTCTTATCTTCCGGAAACTTCTTCAACATTCTGAAATAAAAATCTTCCTTGCCCATAAAACGATCAATGACATCTTCATATGGTATTCCCATTTCTTTTAACTGTTCTTTCATTTAAAGCTCCCTTTATTTTCGCCTTTCCGCTTCTTATATAGTGTACTTTTTTTCAGGGAAAATAGCAAGCTTTTTTCTCTCTTACGCTTTGCACTGACCGTCTTTCCGGCTTACAAGGGTTGTACATCTGACTGCCTTTCTGACCTATCCTTTGACTGCCCCCTGCGCCATTCCATTGACCATATCTTTTACAAGGAAAAAATATAAAAGAATAATGGGCACAGCAATAAAAACACTTCCCGCTGCAAATCTTGCAAACTCCGTTTCGTCAAGATTCATCAGCCCGACTGCCACGGTGTAAAGGTTCCGCTCCTTTAACAGAAGTTTCGGCAAAATAAAGTCGCTCCATGGCCAGGTAAAGGACGTCAATGCCGTATACACAAGAATCGGTTTTGAGAGTGGCAGGTGGATTTTGGTAAAAATCTGAAAGCTGTTTGCACCATCCATACGTGCTGCCTCATCAATTGCCTTGGGAATGGTATCAAAGAAGCCTTTCTGTGTCAGATATCCCATAGGTGCCCCGGCACTGTAAATCAGTATCAACCCCCATAAATGATTAATCAGATTAAACTGCGTCATCAACAGATATACTGCAACCATTCCCATAAAAGAAGGAAACATTCCGAGTACCATGGTAATTTTCATCATCGGTTTTCTCGCCCGGAATGTAAATCGTGACATTGTATAGGCTGTCAGAATTACAAGTACTGTTCCGATAATACAACTCCCTGCTGCTACAAACAGCGTATTCAGAAACCACTTCGGATAATTATATAGTGAAGTGTCCGTAAATAATTTGTAGAAACTGTCAAAGCTGTACTCATGCGGGAAAAATCCATCAAATGAATAGATGGTTCCCGCCTTTGAAAATGATGCCGAAACCAGCCAGAGACAGGGAAAGAAAAAGATAAATGACACAGCAATCAGAACCATATAGGTAAATGCCACTTCCATAATATTTCCGATGGAATATTTCTTTTTCATTGGAAGGTATCCTCCTCTCGATAAGATGGTGACTGTAAATAAATCAACAGAGACAAAATGGACGTAAACAGGAAAATCACAATACTGATGGTAGCTCCGATACAGTAATAGTTATTGTCAATTGACAGATTGTAGAGCCAGTTGATTAAAAGGTCGGTATCACTGGCAAGGAAATAGCCATCTAAATAAAATCCTCCCCGTAAAAAATAGAAAATACCAAAATTGTTAAAATTCCCGATAAACTGTCCAATCAAAACCGGCATGGTAGAAAACAGGATAAAGGGCATTGTAAGACACTTGAACTGCTTCCATCTGCCTGCACCATCCATACGTGCTGCCTCAAACAGCGACATATCCCGGTTAGACAGATGTCCTGTTGCCAGCAGCATAATAGATGGTGTGCTAATCCAGCAGTTAACAAGCAGCCCTATGAGTCTGGCACTCCATTTGGCATCTAAATCCAAAAAGCCAAATGCCTTCCCTCCTGCAGCCGTAATGAGTTGGTTGATGGGACCACCATAGGAAAACATAAATTTGAACGCTAACAGCGTAATAAACCCGGGGATAGCATACGCAAGAACCGGAAATGCGCGCCAGAATACCTTCCCTTTCACACATTCTTTGTTTAACAGCAACGCCAGCGAGAGTCCTGCAAAGTAATTCAGTGCTGTCGAAATAACCGCCCACACAAGATTCCATGTAAAAATCTTAAAAAATGTTGGTGCAAACTGGGATAAAGTAATCAGTCTTTTAAAATTAGAAAATCCAACCCAGTCGACCAATTCCGGTGGTACAATATTCCCCCCATAATTAGTAAAGGCAATCAAAATCATAAACACAATCGGAAGAATATTAAACACGCAAATGCCCAGAACCGGAAGTACCAGCACTGTCATATAAAATTTTTTGTCAAGAAGCTGTTTCAAATCCTCTTGAAAGGTCGGAAGATGTTTCCCTGCTTCCATTAGCTTCTGCATCCGGTAAGCATCCCGGATACTGCTGATATACAAAAGAATTGCCACCAGAAGCACAATCCATGCAAAAATTCCCATCAGAAGCATAACGACTGAATTATCTCCCTCAATACCAGCCCAGGCATCTCCCTTCTGTGTCCCAAGGGTAAAAAAACCTGCCAGGTCTGCTGCCCCTCTTCTCAGGAAATATAAAATAATCATCATTTCCGCAAACAGATAACAAAGTCCTTTTCCCACTCTTTGATACGCAAGCTGTCCTCCCCCCATAAGAAGAAACGATAGCTTTGCTTTACCGGATGCATCTCTCCAAAAGTCCGAACATTTTATGAATATCTTCACAATACCACCTCTCTTTGTCCTTCCCCAATTTCTACTTTAATGTAAATATCGCATCATAAATCTGTTGATCCACCTGATCCAATCCTTGTTTCATGGCATCCAAATCCTTATACTTCTTTTCTGAATCGTTACGGAATGCATCTTTAGCCAAATCAGTAAAGAAGGTCTGTCCAGGAGTCCAGATTTGTGCCACCTCCTGAATGGATGGCATCAACACAATATTTCCCTTTTCCAGTTCACTGTAAAGAAGATTTGCCGGGCCTCCTGCTGTCTCTGCTGCATCCTCCCTTGCCGGCGCAATTCCAAGCATCTCACTGCGCATTACCATCATCTCATAGCTGGTGGCAAAATCAATAAATGCAAGACAGGCATTGGGGGCTTTTGTGTAGGCACTGACAGCATATCCGTTAATTCCACCCATGCTGTCCATCTCAATATAATCCGGATTCTGTTCGCTCAGATTTCCACTCTCCGGAAGCTTTGGAAGGGATGTCATTACCAGATTCTGCTTTGCCTGTTCCTTTGCCTCCTCTTCACTCATCCCTTGTGCCTGATAATCTGCTGCCAGTTCATCCAGAAAAGTGGAATACATATCCGGTGTCGTAATGGTTGCAAAATAAGTGCCATCTGCCAGTTTACCATATGCATTTGTCGTAATGGTATCATCAATACATTCCTCATTCATTACTGTGGCAAGCTGTGAGAGCACCCATGCTCCCTTTTCTGCCTCCCCTGCTGAAAAACCAATATCTGCCGGATCTGTATTCTGGTTTCCAAACACATAGGCACCATATGAAAACAAAAAACCACTCGAAAAATAAACATCGTAAAGAGATTTCATATAACCATACTGTTCTGGATTTTCTTCATGCCGCTCCATAGAAAATGCATACATATCATTCCAGTATTCTGTCATATCCGGTATCTTATCACCATCCTTATCCCATGCTTTCTCCCAGTCTTCCGGCAGCAAATCCATGCGATAATAAAGCATCGGCGCCTGTACGTTGACTGGTACCCCACAACAATAAGTCGTTTCCCCGACCTTTGTTTCATAGGCCTGCCATGCTGCTTCCGGAATCTTTTGATAGCAGTCCAACTGTTCCACCGGAAGCGGATAAATATGCCTGCCTTGTGCATACTGCATAATAACATCATTCGCCTGATAGAGCACATCCGGTCCGTAACCATAAGGGCCGTCATTTGCAAGGTCCAGATACTGATCCATATTGGCATCCACTGCAACAATTCCATACTCTGCATAGGCTGCGTTAAAGGCTTCCATCAGTTCCTGGAAATATCCCTTGGAAATAGCCGTATCATTTTCCAGCACCCGGATTGTCACGTTTTCCTCTAGTTTTCCATCAAAAACATTGCTTGCAGCGGTTCCCGCCTGCTTTGTCCCTTCTTCTGACTGTGTTTCGCCATCTGTCTGTTTACAGCCTGTCAATCCCGTAAAAATCAATACCATGCTGAGCATTGCCATACACATTCTCTTTCCGTTTTCTTTTCCCATTTTAATCCTCATTTCTGCGCACGCTCTTTGCGCATGCCGAGTTTGTGTCAAGTGCGCGCAGGCACAAATCTCGTGTGTGAAAAATTTACCGTATGTGGATTTTTCACATCTACTGCTCCTCCTGTCCACTCTGATAGATTGCGTATCCGTCTGTCTGCAGTCTTTCCGCTTTCTCCCTGCGGTTTTCCATCAAAAGTCTTCTGTTTTCCTCTCGCAGCTTTTGGGTCTTACCGGTCAGGTTAATATAGAGCGTTATCTTCTGTTTTCCAAACATGCGTTCTGTTACAAGCATGCCATTCTCTTCATATACGGCAATGTCTCCATCCCGTATTATCCGGTTATAGTGCAGCCCAATCAGTCCTCGTATCTGCTCCAACACCTGCTTTTCCCATTCATCCTCCTTCCAGCTAAAACATCTTCTCGAGTCCGGGTCATAACCGCCCTCCATGCAGATTTCTGTTCCGTAATAAAGACAGGGTGCACCCATAAACACCATTTCCAGTGCCACGGCAGCAAGAAGTCTGTCTTTATTTTTATTAAGTTCTGTATAAAATCGATGTGTATCATGTGAGTCCAGGAGATTTAACATCATCCGGTTTGTCTGTTCCATATTCCGCATCAGATTACTATTCAGCTTTGCTGCCATCTGTGCCGCATCAAAGGTTTCCCTGGCAAAATAATCAAGACATGCTTTCGTAAACGCATAATTCATAATACTATCATACTCGTCACCTCTTAAATACGGATACGCATCATGCCAGTTTTCCCCTATAATCACACAATCTTCCCGCTTTTCCTTGACCGCCTGCCGGAACCTGCGCCAGAAACCATGAGATACCTCATCCGATACATCCAGCCGGAATCCATCAATATTTGTTTCTTTCATCCAGTAAAGCGCAATATCAATTAAAAACTCCTGTACTTTTTTGTTTGCCGTATTCCATTTCGGCATATATTCACACGCTGCAAAGCATTCGTAATTCCGTTCCTGTGGTACCGGAAAATCACCATGGATAAGAAACCAGTCATAGTACGGCGATTTTCGTCCCCTCTTTATGACATCCTGGAACTGCTCCATCTCCATGCTGCAATGATTAAACACGGCATCCAGCACAACCCGGATTCCCATTTCATGCGCCTTTTGGACAAGTTCCTTTAAGTCTTCTTTCCTGCCAAACTGCGGGTCTACTTCCCAGTAGGAAACCGTATCATATTTGTGGTTGGAATCTGAACGGAACACCGGCGTCAGATAGATTGCTTTAATCCCCAGTGCCCTTATGTAGGGAAGCTTTTCGATAATCCCTTTTAAATCTCCACCGGCAAAGCTTTTCGGATTTGGAAGTTCCCCCCATTTCAAATTAATATAACTTTTGTCCTTCTCCCCATCTCCCATAAAAAAACGATCGACAAAAATCTGATAAAATACCGTATCTTTCATCCAATCCACTGTTTTCATACAATCATTTTCATTTATATATGGCATTTGGAAAAAATTATAAAATCCTTCCTCAAAGCAATAGGTTTCTGTTAAACCATCCTCGCTATAATACCAGATTTTTTTATCCTCTTCCATCTGAAAGAGATAGGCAAACCGTACATCTGAAAGTGTCAGCTTCTTCTCGTAATAATTGTAAAGCCTGTCACTGTAACAGATTTCAAGTGGAATTTGCTTTCGTTCCGATGCAAAGTCATATTTGCAGGCATAAATCAAGGTAACCCTGACCGCTGCATCTTCCTTTGCCATCCGGAGTCTGATGACCAGTTCCTTTACATCGGTTGCGAAACAGTATCTCGAATCTGGTGTATGTAAAATTGCATATTCATTCATAATATTATCTTCCTTTTTCAGTTGACAAACAATTCAAAATTCTTTATAACAAAGGCATACTGTTTTCGGAAAGGAGCGCTCGCATGAGACAAAAAATAACAATCCGGGATGTTGCAAAGGAAGCCGGTGTATCGGTTGCTACCGTTTCTTATGTTATCAATGACCGCAAAGATAAGCGTATCAGCGATGCAACCAGGAAAAAGGTGCTTCAGGTCATCAATCTGCTTGACTATACACCAAACCAGTCTGCTCAGGCGCTTGCCACAAACAGAAGCCGCACCATCGCACTCTATCTGATGCCGGATATATCTGTATTAAAGAATGCAGAGCAGCTCCATATTCTGCAGCTTTTCTCTGCATTTCTTCATAAAAGAGATTACAATCTGGTCTATCTGAGTCATCAGGACACTGACAAATTTGACTTTGGGGATGCCATCATCTGTTACGATGTTCCGACCGTTTTTTTCCATCAGGTCGGAGACAATAACTTTGTCCCTCTCCTTGCCTTAAACTGTCGGATTGATGACCCGCTTTTCTTTCAGATTAACTACGATTATAAAAGCCTCGCAGCAAAAGCCAGAAACCATTTCAAAGGGCAGGACTATACGTTGCTTCTCCTGGAAACACCAAACGAAAAGCAGCGCGACTATCTTTCTACCCTCTTTTCTTCCGTCTCCTATATTCACGATTTTACAGAGCTTGCTGCCTTTGCCAATCAGAACGTGCTCGTGACAGAATATACACTCGCATCTCTTTTACCATGTAATGAGCACCTTTTATATATTCCGACTGTTACCGAGGACTGTTTCAATACCTTGCTTACATGCATCGAGCATGCGGTTTTGCGTACCCCGATTGAACAGCATGACATTGTGGTAAAAACGGCTAATTGCAGTCAACCGTAAGTATCTGGGCCGCCGGGTCATAAACAAACGTATATTTTCCAGTCTGTGTTGCCACCAGATTGGCATTGTCTGTTCCGGAAACAAAAGAGAGACTTGTGCTGTCATCCTCTGCAATGTTGGTGTAGCGGATATATTCTGTTCCCACGCTGCTTGTATCTCCCATCGTTACCATGGAAGTAAACAGGAACTCGTCTCCCTCCGTCAGCTCTACAGACAGGGTATATATCCCATCCTTTTCCACAAACTTTGTCTCATCCGAATATACATCCTCCCAGCCGGTAATCTGTGCTCCTTTGATGTAATAATCTACCATTTTTTCTGTATCTGCTGCTGTACTGGCTCCATTGTATGTCCAGCTGATAGAATCATAAGCGTTGATATTAAAGGCTTCTTTGTTCTCCTCTGCATAATTTGCGTTATCCGTTTCATAAGTATCCTCTCCCGGATAAGTCGTCAGATGAAAAGTATAATTTCCGGATACTGCACATTTGATGTTAGAACGCTTTGTGCTGGTTTCTCCAAGACCACCGGAATTTGCAAAATATTCCGTACCATCGCAACTGATTGTTTCCAGATAGCCATATCCCCTCTGGCAATCCCAGTCACTGTTGATTGCAAACTGAAATTCATCTCCCTTTTCCAAGTCTAATGTAATCGTATAAATATTGGCATCTGCATTATCCTCTTTCGTCATCGTCTGTTTATCTCCGATAACTTTGCCCCAATTTGATTCCAGCAATACCGGGCTGCTTCCACTTCCTACAATGGCAAAGCTTCTTGTATCCTCTACCTTTGACACAAAACCGGCGAATACAGAAGTATCTTCTGTAATGCCCAATGTAAAATCAAACCGGTGACTCATATTCGGTGTTGCATACCATCCGGTAAATGTATAATCTGCCTTCTCCGGTACACTTTCCGGCACCTTTTCTCCATCTGATACTTTCTCTGTAGCAAGCACAGTGGTTCCGTCCGAATCATAGAAGGTAACCGTATGTATATTTTCCTCTTCCTGCTCATGCACATCCTGCGTTACCTCTTCACTCTGCGTCTGTATATCGGCATTTTTTTCCGTCACATTCCCAGTTCCACAGCCTCCTGCCAATAACACCCCCGCTGCCAGTACCCATGTTACCCATACATTTTTTCTTCTTCTCATCCTTCTCTCTCTTTCTGCACAGACAGTTTATTGTTTTCCGTGTGCTCCGTGCTGCACATTGTTTAAGCGGTTAAGCAAACGTTTATAAGGGAACCCCATTGGATTTTCCTCTCCAAATGGGGTAATTCGTCCGTACAATTTGTTTAACCGCTTAACCTATTTTTAATATAGCATCACAGCATACATCTGTCAATCTGCTTTTTTACAACAGACAGCGTCGTGATTCCAGGCCCCTTTCCGGTAAAACCAGATGGACAATATGGTTGCCACACACCAGCCTACCGGCCATGCGCACCAGATACCGGTAGCTCCAAGCATGGTTTTCGAGAAGACAAAAGCCAGTACCACACGCAAGATTAAATCCGTAAAGGTGGCTATCATAAACTTCTGCATCATGCCTGCTCCTCTTAAAATACCATCGGCAATCAGCTTGGCTGATACGACAAAGTAGAAAGGCGAAAGAATCCGCAGATAGTTGATACCGGTCTGTACTGCCAGTTCTGTAGGTTCGTCCATAAAAAGCTTCAAGACCAGGTTGCCACCGAAGAAGTACAGTAAGAATAACGGCAGGCTCAAAAGCCATACCAGTTTGACTCCTACCTTGAAGCCCTGCTTTACCCGAAGCAGCTTCTGCGCACCCAGATTCTGTGCCGTATAATTGGAAATTCCGTTCCCCAGGGTGGTAAAGGAAGTAATCACCAGATTATTCAGCTTAACGGCTGCGGAATATCCCGCCATAACCGGTGCCCCAAATCCATTGATGATACTCTGAATCATAATATTTCCCAAAGAAATAAAGCTTTGCTGTAAGGTACTGGGAATCGCAATTACAACTATTTGTTGTAAAAGCTGTCCATCAAACAGGGCTGCTTTTTCCTGTCCTTCTATCTTCGCCAATCTGAGGAATACTACTACCATTGCCAGCACACAGCTGATTCCCTGGCACAGGAAGGTTGCCCATGCCACGCCTGCTACGCCCATCTGGAATGCTTTGACAAACCAGATATCCACTGCGATATTGGACAGGGAAGACACTGCCAGAAAATAAAACGGAGTCTTGGAATCTCCCAGGGCAGAAAAAATACCGGTTGCTATATTGTAGAAGAAAACAAAAGGCAGACCCCATGCATAGATATCCAGATACAGCTTGGAATCCGCAAATACTTCCTCCGGTGTATGAATCAGACGAAGCAGCAATCCGGAACCAAGAATCCCGACAAGCATCAGTAACACACAGATAATTCCACTGAAAATGCATGCCGTGTATACTGCGGTTTTCATCTTGCCATATTCCTTTGCTCCGAATAATTTGGATACCACTACCGAGCATCCCATATTGCAGCCAAAAGCAAAGGCTATGAAAATCAGGGTTATCTCATAACTGTTACCTACTGCTGCCAGCGCATTTTCTCCAATAAACTTACCGGCTACCAGGCTGTCTGCAATGTTATAAAGCTGCTGGAAGATAATACTGCCAAACAATGGCATGCAAAATTTCCAAAGCACCGTCTCCGGATTTCCCACCGTCAAATCCTTATTCATCTTCCTTTTCCTCCTTCAGACTGTCCGCAATGATTTTCACACAGCCATCTATTCCAAATTTACTGCTGGACAGCATCATATCATAGCTTTCTGTATGTCCCCAGACACTGTCTGCATAGAAATCAAAGAACTGCTTTCTCATCCGGTCCATGTGACGGATTCTGTGTGCTGCTTCTTTTTCTCCCAGCTGGTTTCTTTCCATTACCCGTTTCCGTTTGTCCGTTTCCTCCGCATAGATAAATACCGACAACTGCTTTTCCCTCGGTATGATAGCAGAAGCACACCGCCCGATAATGACGCAGGGACCCTGTGCCGCTATCTTGTGAATAACCTCTTTTTCTGCATTATAGGTCATCTGACTTTCTGAATAAAAAGTATTTGCCATTCCGGCTATATCCGCATACGGATTTCCACTTAGGAAATGAAGACTGTTAATCGGTGATTCCTCTGTCCTTTCGATAAATTCCTCACTCAACCCTGATTCCAGTGCCGCTTTCTTAATCAAAAGCTTGTCATAACAGGGTACCCCTAACTGCCTTGCCAGCTTCTCACCAATCTCACGTCCACCGCTTCCATACTCTCTGCCAATGCAAATGATATCTTTTTTCATACTAATCCTCATTTCTGCGCACGCTTTTTGCGCATGCCGAGTTTGTGTCAAGTGCGCGCAGACACAAA
>ERZ1026850.344-NODE-344-length-30124-cov-9.286208_pt1 | contig 30124 bp, 22 predicted proteins | sample MGYA00380155_ERZ1026850 | MGnify/ENA primary metagenome ERZ1026850 (study PRJEB33269, sample SAMEA4719791) | human gut metagenome | biome: human-associated habitat; feature: organic feature; material: feces | place: Cameroon | collected 2013-10 ... | reverse complement strand
TCCCCTTTTTCCCTTCCTGGCTATCATCTTTGCCAGTTTTTTCAGATTCATGCAGGCAAACGTAAGCCCGACTTTCATTTCCATCCGGGCTTTTCCTATCATCTGTGTATAGCGGAATCCGTGGTTTTCTTTTGCTGTTCCGAAGAGGCGCTCTACGGTCTCTTTCCGTTGCGCATACACTTCCTTCATCCCAATCGTTTGCCGGATATCCTCACACTTTTCCATGTACGGCTCCCAGATATGCCGGGTCACTACCTTCACATGATCCCTGCTTTCTGTGCACTGCTTCAGATATGGACATCCTTCACAGACGATTCCGCAGCTCTTGTATTCCCGGTATCCGGAACGGTTCGTCGTATGATAAGCCAACACCTGATCGTTTGGGCATACATAGCAGTCAAAATATTCATCATACACATACTCGGCTTTTTTGAAAAAACCATCTTTGGTCATGGGGCGTTTATACGGCAGAAGTGGTGTGATACCATCATCCAGAAGTAACTTTGCTATCGCTGGTGTTTTGTATCCTGCATCGGCTACCAGTGTCTGAATGCCAATGTCTTTTATCTTATCATACAGGGATATAAATGTCCGGCTGTCATGCTGGTTGCCGGGATTTACACTGTAACCCAGAATCCATCCGTTTTTGTCACAGGCTGTCTGCACGGAATACGCAAAAACATTTTTATGCTCACCCTTTCGGAACCATCCGCTTTCCGGATCCGTTGTACTTTCCTTGATCGTTTTTTCTTCTTTTCCATCAGAACCGCCACCGCAGGAGGGGGGATCTTTGGGATCATCCTTCTTTTCTTTCAGAGGCTTTTTTCCGTGTGCTTCCCGGTCTTCATTGATTTCCTTTTTTAACTGCTCCTCAAAGAACAGTGCTTCCTCATCTGCAATCCGCTTCCGCATCTTTTTGTTGTTCGCCCGTGCTTTTACATGGGTGGCATCCACAAAGACCTCGGAAGGATCGATCAGTCTGTATTTATAGCACTCTTGCAGGATGTGGGAAAAGATCTGTTCAAAAAGATCAGTATCCTTAAAACGTCTGGTATAGTTCTTTCCAAAAGTAGAGAAATGGGGAACCCTGTCCATCATTTCCAGGCCGAGGAACCATCGGTATGCGACATTGACTTCGATTTCTTTTACTGTCTGGCGCATGCTTCGGATGCCGTACAGATACTGGATGAATGGAATTTTAATCAGCATGACCGGATCCATGCTGGGGCGTCCATTGTCGGTACTGTATTTATCAATCACAAGGTCATAGATAAAACTCCAGTCGATTGCCTGGTCAATCAGGCGCAGCAGATGATCCTGCGGAACAAGGTCATCCATGCAGAACATCTGAATCTGTTCTCTTTTCTTATCTGCATTCTGTGTCATCATAGGAAACACCGCCTTTATTTTGATACTTTCATTATACCAAAAAAGTAGTGAAAAGTCCCGTAAATACGGCATTTTCACTACTTCTTATATGCTTGTAAGTACATAATTTTTGCAGTCATGACACAAGAAAAGCTCCCTCACAGGAAGGAGCTTTGTCTACAGTCTGAGAGCTGGGTTTTCACCCAGCTCTATTTTTATTTATGCGAGTAGCTCGCAAAGCGTGTTTCTCGTAGTTGCCAAACATCCGTAAAAAACTGCCGTCATATTTTCCTCATCTACGCCAGACTGAATTCGCCTTTTTCTTTTGATGCAATCTTCATCTTAATGGTACAGTCTGCCAGATGCTCATAGTTTACCTCCAATGCATAATCTATCTGCACATCAATACAATGTTCTGTCTCTTCCACTTTAATATCCTTTGCATCAATTCCAACCAGAAGATTTCCAAATGGCGTTCCATAATAAGACATATTTTTCCGGTTCTTTTCAAAGACCATATGTACATTGGAAGCTCCTTTTTTTGTAATATCAATACAGTTTTCCTGCATCTTGATTATATTCTTTGTGCTTCCTTCAAAACCTTCATTTACTTCTTCATACAGCACATAATGTTTTCCGTTTTTCTGGTAATAATCCCCTACCGTAATCACTTCAACCGGCTCTGCTTCTCCTTCTGCCGGCATCTGTAATCCGCTGATTGATACGATTACATCTTTTGTCATCTAATCCGCTCCTTCTATAGAAATCCAGGTCAGTATAGCACTATTTATCCCAGAAATCCAGCCATTTCCATGAAATCTTATAATTCTTCTCTTCCATCAGGGACTGATATTCCGTCTCACTTAAGGTATCCTTCAATACCTTTTCTGATTTATCATCCACAACCTCATAGACACTTCCTTCAAAGCACATATTCGGATACATGACACACCACCAGTTATGTCCCATGCCTGCTCCGATAATCACTTCCAGTGCCTGATAAGTTCCCGCCGGGAACGTATAACTGCCATAGGTCTTTACCGGGAACTCCACGGAAGATAATTTCACCTCTACCGGATAATCATAGCCCTCCTGCCGGATGACTTCTTTTGCAATATGTATAATTTCCGGGAAATGTTCTCTTGCAATCCGGCTGCTTTCTTTGGCTGTTTTTGCATCCTGCAAAAGCTCTCCCATCTCTTTTCCAACCGCATCCCGCACCTTAAGTTTCAGTTTCTGGTCTTCATCCCCATCACTATTTGCCCGGACATGGAAACGCAGAATCTTTTCTGCAATGTCCTCCTGCATTCTTCGCCCCTCATAAGCCTTTTTCGCACTGCCTGCTGTAAATACCAACAGTAATAACAGCATGCCATAGAACAACGCCCTTTTTAAATACAATTTTTTTCGGTTATATTTTTTCATGCTAAAACTCCTTTTCATGTTTCTGATTTCTTATTTCTGCTTTTCCTTGCTACGCTTTCTTTCGCCATACCATTCTGACTTTCTATCTGGAATATAACCGAAAAAAATTTTTTTATACATTTTGATAACTTTTTGGGGACACGGCTGAGCTTGCGACCAGAACCAGACATCTTACAAAGATGTTGCCAATGTTACCAGTGTAACCGGGTGTCCAGCATCCTACGGAGATGTCACCAGCGTGACATCCCAATGATATTCCACTGTCAGGTTTTTCCGGTAACTGCTCCAATCCTTCTGATATTGCAAATAAATATCCCTTGCATATGCCCCTAATTTATAATAACTGTTTGTTCCATCTGCATTCTGATTCTGTTGCAATTTTTCTGTCATGGCATCCATCTTTTCTTCCAAAGTCTGCTCTATTTCTGTTTCCACTTCCAGCAGTGCATTTCCATCCTGACTGTCTGTATGAAGGTCTTCCAATTTTTCATCCCTGTGCTTTGTTTTCTGCAGCAGTTCCCTGTTGCCCTGATACTTTCCATCCGCCTTTATTGTAACGGTTTCTGTCACCTGGCCATTCTGCTCCGCAAAAGCATAGCTGCAGCATAAATTACTAAGTGTTACACTTTCTGCATCTTCAAGTGAAATACTGTAGCTTTTCATCTTCTGCTCTGAGAGCAAAGCCAGTTCTCCCGTTTCCCGGTCCACTTTGCCTGCTGCCATCCTGCCCTGCATCAGATAATATTTTTCCAGTATCATTTTATCTTCTGCACAGTTAATATAGGGTATCCACAGATTTTCGTTCTCATTTTCCCATATCCGGAACAGGCTGCCCAGCGTAACTGCCTCACTGTCCTTAAAACGTTCATCTGAGGCAATTCTTTCATTCAGATAAGTTCCTACCGGCTCTTTTAAAACTGTATCCATCTCCATCACCTGATCCGGTTCATCCTCCGTAACAAAAAGCAGCGTATTCCGCGAAAAAAGATTTTCCTCTTCCAGATACCCAAGAAATTCCCCCAGCCGCTTTTCATCCTCTAAAAGCGACCGGTTTAGAATCAGTGCCTTTAAATGGTTATAATCCATCTCTCCCGGATTTTCCCCATCTGCATGCAAAAACAGCTCCATGCAGTCTTTTCCTTCCGCCAGAAGTACCGATGTATTCTCTTTTTCACTTTTCTCATCTGCTACATCCTTAAGCTGTTCAAAGCCAAATGCCATCTGGTAGTTCTCCTTTGTCAAAGTCACCGCTGCTGCCAATGGAAAATTCCGTTCTTCCAACTCTGTATTTCCACAGCCGCCAAAGCATAAGACTGCCAAAAATATCAAGGAAACAATTGCCATGATTCTAGTTTTCATACTGCTGCTCCTTTTCACTATTTTTTCTGCTATTTTTTTCTGCTATTTTTTCTGCTATCTTTTCCACTATCCCTTTTCCCGGCATTTACTTATTTCTCCAATGCACAGCGGAAGAATTACCGTCAACGGAAGAAATGCAATTGCCTGAATCCATATAAATATTATTTTCCACTCCGGTAACCGGTAAAAAAGCAATGTGACTGCAAATGTAAGAACCATTACAATTAGTATTATCAATTTTTCTATACTTTTCGCATCGGCTTTTCCCTGAATCGCTTCATTTTTCCCATCCGCTTTCTGGTGCCCTTCCTTTTGCCATACAGCTTTCAGCAAATCCGAGGCATAAAACATCCCGGTATTGATAAATGCGTAAATTGTAAAGAACCAGATTGCTACCATAAAGGCATCCTGCCGTTCGAAGAAACCGCCCGGCAGTTTTATCATGCTCATTAATGTAATCGCCGGATATTTCATTTTCGGCAGCATGCCACTACCAAAGATGCCAAGCGTAATCAGATAGATTGCAGCATTAAAAATCACTGTAACACAAAGGCTTTTCCGGCATGTCCGTCCTACGCGGACATTTTCTGCAAGATAGGGCTGTAAAAATAAAACAAATGCCATTGTGCCATAAAGGAGCACTACTGCCGCCGTGCCTTTCAAAAAGCTTCCCCAGGAATGCATCATTACCGGAGTCCAGTAAATCGTATTGACATCCTTTGTTGCCAGAAGCAGCATGAAAATAAGTGGAAGAAATACAAACCAGAACAGGATTTCATACACCCGGGCACGCCCTTCGATGCCCTGCCAGATTCCATAGCCACATAAAAGCATTAGTAAAACTGCTGCCAGCACAAATGAACTGTCCTTTAATAATTCACTCACCATCAGGTCACTTAAAAGAAATAAGCCATAGCCCGCCAGCAGAATTCCCTCTACTGTATAGACTGCCAGTACAAAAATGCGAATAAAACCATTGCCTTGTTTCTTTAAAATCTCCGGATAACTTTTCCCGATGTTACTGATATTGCTGGTGTTGCTGCCATTTCTGGTATTACTGCTTTTCCGCTTTTCCTGTAGCAGCTCCGGCAGAAAGGTAAATAGATACACCGGCACTGCTCCCAGCAATATAGCAAATACGCCGTCTGTCCCAAGCACTTTTCCTAACAGTCCGGGAAGCAGCAGCGTACTGATTCCGCACATATCAAAAATCAGGAGCCTTGCCATCTGCCGCTCTGATATTTTCTGATTTTCTGAAAACATAATTACTTTTTCCTCCTAAGCCGCAGACGATTGTGGCGTCTCGCAAAAACCGGTCTGTGCCGCAGTTGATACAACGGCAGACGCAGCAGACTGTCCCGCTCATCCTGATAATCCGTTACATCTGCCCCTACAAAGGGCATCAGATATGGAATGCCAAAACTCTTAAGATGCGACAGATGAATGAGTACCGCAAGTAAAGCCATCAAAAAGCCGAAAAAGCCCAGCCACGCACACATGGCAATAAAGAAAAATTTCAAGATGCGAAATGCTGTTGCAAATTCTTCATTGGGTACCGCAAAGGAACAAAGTGCCGTAAACGCCACCACAATTACCACGATAGGACTGACCAGATTTGCTTCCACCGCCGCCTGTCCGATAATCAGCCCACCGACAATTCCTATGGTATTCCCCATCGCTCCCGGAAGGCGCACGCCTGCTTCCCGCAACAGTTCAAAGGATAACTCCATCAAAAGTACCTCTACCACCCCGGGGAACGGCACTCCTTGTCTTGCTGCTGCAAAGGATAACAGCAATTTCGTCGGCAGTATCTGTGTATGAAAATTACAGACTGCAAGATACAATCCCGGTAATGTCATGGCAAAAAAAGAAGCCAGAAAACGTAAAATTCTTCCCAATGATGCAATTTCCCAGCGGTTGTAATAGTCATCACTGGTCTGTATGAAGGAGTTATAATCCGTCGGCAGTATCAGTGCAATTGGTGAATTATCCGCAATCAGTACTACCCTTCCCTCTAAAATTGCCATAGCTGCCCGGTCCGGCCGCTGTGTGGTCTGAAACTGGGGAAATGGAGAATACCATTTTTCTTCTGTAAGCTGTTCAATGATTCCACTGTCTAAGACTCCGTCAATTTCAAATCCGTCAAGCCGCTTTTCTACCTCCTCTAAAACTCCGGGATAAATCAAATCCTCCATATACATCAAATCCACATTGGTCTTACTGCGCAGCCCTACCTTTTTCTCTTTTACCTTTACTTTCGGAGAACGAATCCTTTTACGCACTAATGCCGTATTCGCTTTTACGGACTCGGTAAATCCTTCATTAGAGCCCCGGATTACCTTTTCTGAATTTACTTCAGAAATTCCCATAGACGGGTATCCCTTATCCGGAATCTTTAACGCTTTATCATAGCCATCTATAAATAAAATGGTATCTCCGGTCAGAAGACCTGCTGCTGCATCCGAAAAAGTATCAAAGGGAGTAACATCCGATAATCCAAGGGCATTCTGCGACAGCCGCTCATAGACTTCTTTTTCATTATAATGACACAATTCGTTTAAAAGCCTGCCAACAAGAGATTTCTCAAAAATTGCTCCACCACCGGTTATCTCTATGTATGCTGCCATACATGCAATCTGCTGCTTCTGTCCAATCTTCATGGTTCGCATTTTAATATCCGCACACCCGGAAAATATCTTCTGAAAACGTGCAGCATTTTCCTGCAAACTGGTTGTAATTTCATCATTGTGTTCTGCATTACATTCTGTTGTATGTTCTGCGGTGCGCCCTGCGATTCTCTCTTCTTTCTGCTGCATAAATCAACTCCTTGGCATAATTTTTATAGTATCGGATGTCCGCCAGCTCTGCATATAAGCATGCGGTTTTCCATTCACCTGTGCATATGCAAAAAGGACAGACCCTGTGCGGTCTGTCCTTAGTGTTTCCGTATTTTGTTTTTTTATTCCTGTTTCTTTATGCTATTGGTCTTGTTCCTGCTGACGAATCATATCTTTGACTGCTTCTGCCTGATTCTTCACATGCTCCCGCATGGTTTCTGAAGCACGGGACTTGTCCTTCCTGCGAAGACTCTCTGCAATATCCTTATGCTCCTTTAATAATCTCGGATAAATCGTCTCGTCCTTTAAATATTCTACACGGTAACGATACATCTGCTCCCGCAGATTGTTCAGCATGGATACCAGTTTTGCATTTCCGGTAGCATGATAAATCGCATCATGAAATGCTACATCTGCCTGTGCAATTTCTTTTACATCATCACTTTTTAAAGAATTTTCAAAATTCTGTCTTGCCTGTTCTAATGCATCAAACTGTTCATCTGTAATCTGTTCTGTTGCAAGCTGCACCGCCAGTTCATCTAAAGCTGCCCGGATCTGTAACACATCTTCCATGTCCTTTTCTGTCATGCGGGCCACCTCGGCTCCTCTTCTCGGTATGGTTACAGCAAGCCCCTCCTGCTCTAACATCCGGATGGCCTCACGAATCGGAGTCCGGCTGACTCCAAGCTTAGATGCCAGCTGCAGCTCCATCAGTCTTTCGCCCGGTTTTAATTCTCCTTTTAATATTGCCTCACGAAGTGTATTAAATACAACATCTCGCAAAGGAAGATATGCATTCATATTTAATTCCAGATTATCTGTCATATATAAACCCTCCAACCCTTTTTTATAAAGAGCATGTTCTTATCTTCTATTATTATAAATCTCTGTTACAAAGACCTGCCTTGCAAGCCCGCTCTGACGTACAATCGCTGCTGCCATTTTTGCCGTTTCCGGTTCATCAAAAAGTCCAAATACTGTCGGACCACTTCCACTCATCATGGCATTCAATGCACCATTTTCCCGCATCAGTTCTTTTATCTTCTCTATCTCCGGATACTTCTTTGCAGTAACTGTTTCTAAAAGATTTCCCATACTACCCGCAATTGCCGGCAAATCCTTTGTGTGGATATTCTGTATTAAGGCATCAATGTCAGGATGCTGTGTATCCTCATCGAGCTTCAGATTCTCATAGACATATTTAGTAGATACACTGACCTGCGGTTTGGCAATCACTACCGGACACTTCACCATCGGTGGCAGTGAAGTTAATTTTTCTCCAATGCCCTCTGCCAAAGCTGTACCACGCATAATGCAATACGGTACATCAGCCCCAATCTGAACGCCCAGCTCCATCAGTTCTTTCCGCTTTATTCCAAGATTGAATAATTCATTGATTCCATAAAGCACACCTGCGGCATCCGTGCTTCCACCTGCCATCCCGGCAGCAACAGGAATCCGCTTATTCAGCCGGATATCAATGCCTTCTTCAATCTGATATTTTTCTTTCATAAGTCTCGCTGCCCGGTAAGCCAGATTACTTTCATCTACCGGAAGAAATCCAAGATTTGTCTCTAAATGTATGCCAGATTCTATTTTCTTAAGATGAAGCTGGTCATATAAATGAATGGTCTGCATAACCATCTTTACTTCATGATACCCATCTTCTCTCCGGCGTAATACGTCCAATCCAAGATTTATTTTTGCCAGCGCTTTTACTGCAAGTTCGTCCATTGTTTTTCTCCTGTATTTTGTATACATGATACAAATTTATGTTATCATTTTTTCTAAAAAAGGTCAATTCTTCCTCTTATATTTTGTCCCATTCTTACCGATAAAATATATGAATAAGACTAAGAATGGATACTTAGTAAGCATTTGACCAAGGAGGGTTAAGATTATGGCAATTAATTCTATTAACAATTATGCATCTGCTGCTGCATCTACTGTTGCCACAGATTCCAAGGCTTCTTCTAAGAAGACCGAATCTTCAAAGAACGACACCTCTACCGGTGTTATCTATGAAAAAGGCTCCAGTGATAAGAGCAGTTCTTCCCAAAAGACACAGAACTCTGCTCTCATTGCAAAGATGAAAGCTGATTCTGACAACCGTATTTCACAGCTTCGCGGAATTGTAGAACAGATGATGAGCAAACAGGGCGCAGCCATTGGCAAAGCCGATGATATGTGGTCTTTCCTTGCAGGCGGTAACTTCACCGTTTCTGCTGATGTAACGGCTCAGGCACAGGCTGATATTGCAGAAGACGGATACTGGGGTGTAAACCAGACCTCTGACCGTATTTTAGATTTTGCAAAAGCATTATCCGGTAATGATAAGTCCAAAGCCCAGGAATTAGCAGATGCTTTTAAAAAGGGCTTCGATCAGGCTACCAAAGCCTGGGGTGGAAAGCTTCCTGATATTTCCCAGCAGACCTATGATAAAGTATTAGAAAAATTCGATAGCTGGATGAATGGAGAAGACGATTAAACTACGAGAAACACGCTTTGCGAGTTTCTCGAGTTATCGCGGTGCTCGCCAAATCTGAGTAGAAAAGAAGTTCTCTCAAGCAAGCTTGACTCCTTCTTTTCTCTCAGATTTTTCTCGCTACTCGCGTAAAACAAAGAAGCTGCCGGTCTGGCAGCTTCTTTTATTTTTCTTTATCCGCTCTATCTTTTTCTTCCCGCAAAAGCTCCGCTTCCTGTGCTGCCTTTGCCTCTAGAATTGCTTCGTTCAAGGATAACATCTTTGCATCCAGCATAGAAACAATTTCTGCACACTCCCGCAAATCTTTACTGATATATTCCGGTGCATTTCCTTCGAATTTGTAATATATCTTGTGTTCAAGACTCGCCCAGAAGTCCATGGCAATGGTCCGTATCTGAATCTCAACCTTTGTATCCACTACACGGTCTGATAAGAAAATCGGCACCGTAACCAACATATGATAACTCTTATAGCCGCTTTCCTTCGGATGCTTGATATAATCCTTTACCGATACCACGGTAAGGTCATTCTGTTTTCCAATCATCTCTGCCATACGATAAATATCAGAAGTAAAGGAACATACAATACGGATTCCTGCAATGTCATTTACATAATTGACCATATTATCAATGGTACTCTCGTAACCATATCGTTTCAACTTCTTTACGATACTCTCCGGCGTCTTAATCCGCCGCTTTATATATTCTATCGGATTGTACTGATGTACATGCTGAAATTCATCGTTTAATATTTCAAGCTTGGTTCCAACTTCTTTTAATGCAGAATTATAAAGAAAGATTATGGTATTCCAACCATCTACACCTTCTGTCACTTCAATTGGTGATTCCATTTTCTACTCCTCCATGCATCTACTGCGGAAAATAACCTTTTTACATTTCCGGCATTTTCCTCGTAAGTTATAATATATGCAATAACAATCTAACTTTAGTATAGCACATCTTTGTATAATATGCTTGTTATTAGTTAAATTTTTATCAATTTTTAATAATTATGCACAAGAGGTATTGTTTTTGTTTTCTTATGGTATAACTTTTATCTATATTTTCTTAAATCTTTCTTATAAATCGAGCTTCAAATCATTTTCTTTGATCCAGCCAATCTTACGGAAGAACAGACCGAATGCCCAGGTTAAAACACCCGGTAAAAGGAAGCATACTAACAGCATTCCAATCCAGTCCATTGGTGTAATGGCTGCCTTGGCACCGGATGCAATATCATTAATCCAGCCGGTGTAAATACCAATCTGACCAACCAGTCCACAGGTTCCCATTCCGGATGCTACGGCTGCACCGTTCATCTGAAGATGGAAGACGCAGGTTGCTATTGGACCTGTTATGGCGGAGCTTAAAATTGCCGGAAGCCAGATTCTTGGATTCCGTACGATATTTCCCATCTGTAACATGGAAGTTCCGATTCCCTGTGCGAAAAGTCCACCCCATTTGTTTTCCCGGAAGCTCAGTACTGCAAAACCTACCATGTTGGCACAGCATCCTGCTACTGCAGCTCCTCCTGCCAGTCCTGTCAGTCCCAAAGCTGCACAGATTGCAGCACTGCTGATTGGCAGCGTCAGTGCGATACCTACAATTACAGAGACTAAAATTCCCATAAAGAACGGCTGCAATTCGGTTGCCCACATAATGGCATTTCCTACTGCACTGGCTGCGGCTCCGATTGCCGGTGCCCACCAGATGGATAAGCCTGCTCCGATGAAAATAGTTACAAACGGAGTGACGATAATATCAATTTTGGTTTCTTTGGATACTGCTTTACCGAATTCGGCTGCAAAGATGGTGACAATCAATACTGCCAGCGGTCCGCCTGCTCCACCCAGGGTATTTGCGGCCACACCGACGGCTGCCAGTGAAAAAAGCACCAGAGGCGGACACTGCAAAGCAAAACCAATGGAGATTGCCATTGCCGGACCGGTTGCTGCTTTGGCATATCCACCGATGTCCACCAGAAGCTGGATGCCAGCCTGCTCACCAATTGTACTGATAATTGTTCCAATTAAAAGAGAAGCAAAAAGACCCTGTGCCATTGCACCTAAGGCATCAATGCCATATCTTTTTGCTGAGATAATAATATTTTTGCGTTTTAAGAACGCTTTTATCTTTTCCATTTTCTTCCTCCTTGACTTTAGCTGTCTTGTCAGTTGTCTTGTCAGTCAAGGAGTAGTTTACCATATCGGGAAAAAAAGTCAAGCTGTTATCTTGCGTAACCTTTTTCCCGTAATTTTTCTTCGATGATGTCAAGTAATTGTTCTGAATCTGCTTCTACGGTATGAAAGTGTTTATTTCCGGTCAGTGTCTTAAGCGGCTTTGCCTTGCTCTTTGCAGCCTTTGCAATAAATTCGTCCACATCCTGACGGCTTTTTAAAATCAGATCCACCGTTATCTGTCCGTAAATATCATGCTCGATTACGACATCTAATACTTTTCCACCGTAATCCACGATGGTATAAAGCTCATCCTGTGTCTGTTCATCACTGTGGCTTACTGCAATGGTTCTTCTTGCTTTCTGTGTCTCTTCCGAAGGGTCATAGAGCACATAGCCTTTGTTAGTACTTAAAATATTCTTATTTACTGCACGAAGCAATGCAATATCCTGTACAATCACCTGACGGCTGACTCCTAATTCTTTTGCCAATTCTGTTCCGGACAAAGGTTTTCCCTTCTCCCCCAGCATCTTAACGATGGTATCCCGGCGCATCTGCCCTTCCATTTTCTTTCCTCCTGACACAGTTACTTAATCCTCTTCAATCACATGAATTTCCAAAAAATCAAATTCAATTTCTTCCACAAAATTATCCTGATAAAACCTGGTCTTCGCATGCCGCTTAAATTCATCCACATTGCGGTCTAACCAGATTGGTTTTCCCAAATCAAAGGTATAGCACACCTCATCTAATGCCCGGAACACCTTATGGGTTCTGGTATCCCCGGAGTCATCACAGATGGTGGTATCCTTTAACATATGATTGTCTTTAAATTCTTTTGCCCATAACCGGAACATCCTTACCTCCTCTGGCGTGCTGCCTCATACATCAGCAGTGTTGCCGCAATTGCTGCATTCAGTGATTCTACTTTTCCTGCCATTGGAATGTGGATATAGGTATCTGCCATTCTGGCAATCTCATCCGATAATCCATTTCCTTCATTTCCAATTAAAAAGCCTGTGGGTTCCTTATAATCCGGCTCCTCATAAGAAACACTACCCTGCAGATGGGCACTGTAAAGCTTTATTTTCCGGGACTTTAACTGCATCAATATATCCTGCAGGTTTTCCGTCACGAAAAATGGCACGCGAAAGATACTGCCCATAGTGGAGCGGATGGTCTTTGGATTAAAAACATCTACAGTGGTGCGGTTCATGATAATTCCGCTGATTCCCGCTCCCTCTCCGGTCCGGAACATCGTGCCTAAATTGCCCGGATCCTGAATACTTTCAAGAATCAGAAGATGGGCATTTTCCTTTGGTATTACTTCTTCTAAGGTATAATCCGGCATTTTCACAAGACAGAGGATTCCCTGCGGCGTCTTGGTATCGGACACGCTTTCAAACACATGATTGGCAAGTACCTCATAATTTTTTCCCTGCAGAACTTTTACATGGGATTCCTCTTCCATGAAATGCTCGGAAACATAAATTCTATCAAGCCAGCCTTCCGGGATTTCCCGGAACATGCGGATTCCTTCCACAACAAAAAGCCTCTGTTCATTACGAACTTTGGCTTTTTTTACTAACTGAATTAAATTTTTTACCTGCGGATTTGCTGTACTGGTAATCATAATAACATCCTATCTGGAAAGATTTCTACAGATTTCATACTGATATTCCGGAATGGATTTGGTCATTGCCAGTGCCTCGTCAATATCATAATCTACGAATTCACCATTTTTATATGCTACAAGACGGTTGGATTTGCCTTCGCACAGCAAATCTACGGCAATGCATCCCATGGTAGATGCATAAACACGGTCTTTACAGGTCGGGCTTCCACCACGCTGCATGTGTCCTAAGATGGTCGCTCTGGTTTCAACTCCGGTTGCTGCTTCAATTCTCTTTGCCATGCTTGCGGAATGACCGATACCTTCTGCATTTACAATAATATGATGCTGCTTTCCACGTTTTCTGTTCTCTATAATATTATTTACAAGCTTCTGCTCGTCATAATCATATTTCTCCGGAAGCAGGATATCCTCTGCTCCATTGGCAATACCACACCACAGTGCAATGTAGCCTGCGCCTCTGCCCATTACTTCAATGATGGAGCAGCGCTCATGGGAGGTTGAAGTATCACGTACCTTATCAATGGCTTCCATGGCAGTATTTACTGCGGTATCAAAACCGATGGTATAATCGGTACAGGAAATATCAAGGTCAATGGTTCCCGGTAATCCGATGGTGTTGATTCCAAGTGCTGCCAGCTTCTGTGCGCCCTTAAAAGAACCGTCTCCACCGATTACGATAATTCCATCAATGCCATGCTTTCTGCAGATTTCAGCACCCTTCTGCTGTCCTTCCGGTGTTACGAATTCCAGACAACGTGCAGTCTGTAAAATTGTTCCACCTCTCTGGATAATGTCTGCTACATCTTTTGCTTCCATATCAATAATCTCTTCCTGCAAAAGACCTGCATAACCTCTCTTAATTCCTTTTACTTTCTTTCCCTTTGCAATAGCTTCCCTTACTACCGCACGGATAGCAGCGTTCATGCCCGGAGCATCCCCGCCACTGGTTAAAACACCAATTGTCTGAATTTCTTTTGACATTCCCTGTTACCTCCTATATGTAAACACTTCTCTTTGTTTTTATCCAATCATTTTCATTCTAATCCTTAAACTGTGGTTTTGCAATGGCTACAACGACTTTTCTACAACTTTTACATTGTTTTTACCTAAGAAATTTCCAAGATCTTCTAAAAGCTCTTTTGTAATTGCAACATTTCTGTTTTCCGGCAGACGCTTCATCTGTTTTTCTGCTGCAAGATAAATAACGACATGCTCTGAGCCATCGGCATCCATCATTTTTCCATAAAGAGCACCTTCTTTTTCTTCGAAATCGCTCTTGCTTGAAAACTGCAGCCACAGCTCCCGTTTCACTTCATCAAAGGAAATGATTTTCTCACAAATCAGCTTTCCGTTACGGTCTTCTTCTGCAGTTACACGGCCTTCCACAAATACTTTGGCATCATTTTCAAGATATTTTGCATAACGCTCATAATCCTTCGGGAAAATGATGATTTCCACTGTTCCAACCAGATCTTCTAACGTAATAAATGCCATTGCCTTATTATTTTTGGTATACTTGATGACTTTATCGGTAATCATTCCACCGATACGCACCTTTGTGCCATCCGATACCTTAAGGGTTCCGGTCTCTTCATCCAGTACAAAGTCTGTGGTAACGGCATTGGTATTCTTCTTTAAACGCTCCATATATTCTTCCAGCGGATGTCCACTGATATATATGCCAAGGACTTCCTTTTCAAAGCCAAGAAGCACTTCTTTGTCATACTCTTCGACATCCGGAAGCCTGATTTCATACTCTGCCTTGTCCTCTTCCGGTGCAATATCAAAAAGTGTCATCTGACCAGCCATTGTGGTCTTCTTTTCCTGATTCAGTGCATCCAAAAGAGAACCGTATATCATCATCTTCTGGCGGCGGTTTCCTTCCAGCCCGTCTAAGGCTCCCGCTTTGATAAAGTTTTCTATGGTCCGTTTATTCACTTCTCTTCCGGAAAGTCTTGTAATAAAATCCTTTAACGTGGTAAACGGTCCACGGATTTTACGCTCCTCCACAATGGCATCAATTACCGGTCTTCCGATACTCTTAATGGCAGAAAGTCCATAGCGGATTGCTTGTCCGGATACGGAGAAACCACCCTCGCCTTCATTGATATCCGGTGGCAGAATTGCGATTCCCATCTGACGGCAGGTGTAGATATATTCTGAGACTTTGGAAGTATTGTCTAAGACTGATGTCATTAACGCTGCCATAAACTCTACCGGATAATAGTATTTCAAATATGCGGTCTGATATGCAACCACTGCATAAGCTGCCGCATGGGATTTATTAAATGCGTATTTGGCAAAGTCAATCATGTTATCGTAAATCTTGTTTGCCACTTTCTCATCGATTCCTCTTGCAATACAGCCCGGAACATTTTCCTCCGGATTACCATAGACAAAGTTCTTCCGCTCCTGCTCCATTACCTTGCCCTTTTTCTTAGACATGGCACGGCGCACCAGATCCGATCTGCCCCAGGTATAACCGGCGAGGTCACGTACAATCTGCATTACCTGTTCCTGATATACGATACAGCCATAGGTCGGCGCCAGAATCGGCTCCAATTCCGGGCAGTCATAGGTAATGCTTTCCGGATGGTCTTTTCCCTTGATATAAGCCGGAATAAAGTCCATTGGGCCCGGACGGTAAAGAGAAATACCGGCGATTACATCCTCTAAGCTCTGCGGCTTCAACTCTTTCATGAAGTTCTTCATTCCGGCACTTTCCAACTGGAATACACCATCGGTTTTACCGGTTCCAAGAGAGTCTAACACTTTCTTATCGTTATAGTCGATGGCATTCATATCGATTTTCTTACCGCTGCTCTTTTCTGCAAGACGGACTGCATTCTGGATTACAGTCAGTGTCCGGAGTCCTAAGAAATCCATTTTCAGAAGTCCTAATTCTTCAATGGTAGTCATGGTAAACTGTGTGGTTATGGTGCCATCGGATGCTCTTGACAACGGGACATATTCATCCATCGGCTTCTGGCTGATTACCACGCCTGCTGCATGCATGGAAGTATGCCTCGGCAGACCTTCTAATCTCCTTGACATATCGATAAGCTTCTTTACCGACTCGTCGGATTCATACATGCCCCGAAGCTCCGGGTTCATCATCAGTGCCTTATCAATGGTAATTCCCAGTTCATTTGGAATTGCCTTGGCAATCGTATCCACAAAATTATAAGGCAAATCCATGACACGTCCCACATCACGGATTACTCCACGGGCTGCCAGCGTACCAAAGGTTACAATCTGTGTCACACAGTCCTTGCCATATTTTTCTACCACATAATCAATAACTTCCTGTCTTCGTTCAAAGCAGAAGTCCACATCAATATCGGGCATGGATACACGTTCCGGATTTAAGAAACGCTCAAAAATCAGATTGTAACGAACCGGGTCAATATCTGTAATTCCGGTGGTATAGGAAACAAGGCTTCCTGCGGCACTGCCTCGTCCCGGTCCCACCATAATATCATGCTCTCTCGCATAATGGATAAAGTCCCACACAATCAGGAAATAGTCCACATATCCCATATTTTTAATAACGGCAAGCTCGTCATCTAATTTCTGTAAATATTTTGGTGCATCGGCTCCATACCGCTTATCTAATCCTTCATGACACAATTTATTTAAATACGTCCAGGAATCATAGCCTTCCGGCACCTCAAAATGCGGTACCTTCGTATGTCCGAATTCGATTTCCACATGACAGCGTTCTGCAATCTTCTGGGTATTTTCCAGTGCCTGCAATGCATATGGAAAAAGTGATTTCATTTCCTCTTCGGATTTAACATAATACTGTCCACCTTCATAGCGCATTCTGTCTTCATCCGCTAATTTCTTTCCGGTCTGAAGGCAGAGCAGAATGTCATGCGGCTCTGCATCTTCCGCATTGGTATAATGCACGTCATTGGTTGCCACCAGTTCAATTCCGGTCTCCTGGCTCATGCGGAGGAGCTGCTGGTTTACCAGCTTCTGCTCCGGGATCCCATGATCCTGCAGCTCTAAAAAGAAATTGCCTTTTCCAAAACAGCGTTCATAGCGGTAAGCTACCTCTTTTGCTTCTTCATACATTCCACGCACCAGATTACGCTGTACTTCACCTGCCAGACAGGCACTTAATGCAATGATTCCCTCATGGTATTTTTCTAACACTTCCATGTCTACACGAGGCTTATAATAGTATCCCTCCACAAAGCCTTTGGATACAATTTTCATCAGATTGCTATAGCCTGTGTTATTCTCTGCCAGAAGCACAAGATGATAGTATCTGTCCTCTCCATGTACCATCTCACGGTCTAATCTGGAGCCGGGAGCCACATAGACTTCACAGCCAAGAACCGGGTTAATTCCCGCCTCCCTGGCTGCCTTATAGAAATCAATGACACCATACATAACACCATGGTCGGTAATCGCCCCTGCTGTCATGCCAAGTGCCTTGATTTTCTCCACATATTCTTTTATTTTATTTGAACCGTCTAACAGACTATATTCTGTATGTACATGTAAATGGGCAAATGCCATTCCCGTTTCCTCTCTTCCGCTGTTTCTATTCTTCGCCTTTTATCACTGTCTCATATTATAGCGTTTTTTGCGGAAGGTTTCAACGACTGGAAGGAGATTCTGTGTGGATTATTCCGGGGAAATTATATCAATTTGCGGCATTCGGGCTGCTATCCATATATTAACGAAATTGTTTAGAGACTCTTAGAATTTCTCACCAAAACTGGCAATGCTGGCACATGGACGTGCCAGCAAGGCACAGATGAACATGGATGTGAATTTGTGCCAGTTGCCGGAACTTTTTTTATACTTCATGAAATTCTTAGAGACTCTTAACAATGCAGTGACATATGGGTAGCAGCCCGAATGCCGCAAACTCTTATATTTTCCCGGAATATACATACAATAAGAAATGTATTTTGACATTCTTCTTCAATGTGCTAAACTATATGTGAAAAAATTAACGAAGTATATCTCAAGAGGTGATATCATGGAAAAGTCTGGATTGATTGTAGAAGGTGGCGGTATGAAATGCGCTTACAGTGCCGGAATTCTGGATGCCTTCTTAGACGACAATATTACATTTGATTATTGTATGGGTGTATCCGCCGGTGCGGCAAATACTGCTTCTTACCTTGCCGGGCAGCGTGGCCGTAATCTGCGTTTCTATATAGAGCATGTGAAGGACCCCCGCTACATCAGTATCAAAAATCTGATTAAAACCGGTTCTCTCTTCGGGCTTCAATATATTTACGGAACCTTAACCAATTCCACAGGAAACGACCCGCTGGATTATGATGCCTTAGTAGCAAATCCAAGTGAATTTCATTTTCCGGCAACCAATGCTGCCACCGGAAAAGCAGAATATTTTTCCAAAGAAGATTTAGGCCGTGATGATTACCGCGGCATTATGGCAACCTGTGCCCTTCCGGGCTTCTGCAAACCGATTTCTTTTCACGGCAATTATTACTATGATGGCGGTGTTGCAGATTCCATTCCGGTTGAACGTGCCATTGCAGATGGCTGCGACAAGGTAGTAATTATCTACTGCCGTCCACTTGGCTATGTCAAGCAGCCGGAGAGTTACCGTTTTCTTTACAAAAAGATGTTACGGAAATTCCCAAACACGATTACTGCAATTGATAACAGACACTTAAATTACCGGCACTCGGTAGAGTTTGCTGCAAAATTACAAAAAGAAGGACGGGCATTTCTCTTTGCACCGTCCCATCAGGTTAAGATTGGCACTTTTACCACTGACCCGAAAATCATGCAGGAGCTTTATGATTTAGGAATCAGTGATTATAAAGCACAAAAGGATGCGCTGCGTGCCTTCTTAAACAATTAACAATATTTCTTTCTACCTGCATCTGCCACAACCATCAATCCAGCTGCGGAAAACATCAGAAGCAGTATCCTTCCAACCGGTGTTTCATCACCAGTTTTTATGGTTGCAGTCTTCTGTGTTGTTCCCGTCAGGGCTGCCGTATTGGAACCGGTTGCATCAGAGCTGCTTCCATTTGAAGTTCCCGCTACTGTGCCGGAACCGTTCGTTCCAGTGCTGCCTGTAGTTCCATTACTGCCTGTAGTTCCATTACCGCCTGTGGTTTCACCTGGATTGGAACCGTTTCCAGTGGAAGGGTCTTCCTTTACGGCAACTGTCACCTTTGTAGATGCAGAAGCCAGATAGTTCCCTGTCTCTGCATACCGTACGAAATAGTCGCCTGCTGCAAGCTGGCTTATCTTTGTACCATCTGTAACCTTGGTCCAATGAATTTCATCTGTGCTATATTCCATTGCAGTAGTCAGGTTTTCAATGGCTCCATCACTTGCACCTGTTTTACTGGTATTTACAGCCTTCAGTCCTGTTGGTGCCGCCTGACCTGCCTTCCCTATCGTAAATTGCAGATGTGCTGCTTCATGATACACTCCAATACCTGTTATTGTTACCTCTGCATTTCCTGCATTTTTGTTATCCGAATAAGCAACGGTGTAATCCGTATCCTTTGTCAGCGTCTGTCCGTCATATACCACAAGTACTTCCGGTTCCTTTGCTGTTCCATCATAAGTATAGGCCGTTGGATTCAGTGTTGCCGATAAATCTGCATCTGTCATCTTACGATAACGAAGCACCACATTCTGGGCAATCTGACCATCTGCATCCGCAATGGTATTTCTGTAATCAGTATCTGCCGGATTTCTCTTCATATTTGCGATAGAATAGCCTTTTGGCAGGAATCCCCGGATTGTTCCCAGGCTTTCTTCCAGTGCAACATTGGCATAATTGGAAATGCCCTGGCTTACATTCTTTAATACCAGCTTTGAATCTTCATCCATTGTAAGCTTCTCTAACCAGCACCGTCCAGAACCGTCATTTCCGGATACTGTAACTTCACTTCCCTCAAGCTTTACTCCATTGTTCGTCATCCACTGTAAATCATTCAGTGCTGCTTTTGCATTTTTAAAGGTCAGTTCCTTTGTAAGTCCGACACCGCCATTGGTAATCTTTCCCTTATAGTTACCATTTGCGATGGTAAGATTATCCTCTGATGAGAGAGTATCCAGAATCAACGTATGTCCGTTCAGGTCAAGGGTTACAGCTTTACCGGTTCCGATTGCTGCGGTTCTTCCATTTCCATAAATATCCTTCACAAATTTGATGGTATCTCCATCTTGCAGGTCTCTGAAATCATTATATGGTCCATATCCACCGAAGTCTCCATTCAGCATTCTCTTAGTCGTTCCATCCGTTCCAATCAGCTCTGCATATTCTATGTCACTTGCTCCACAGATCATACATCTGCCGGAATATCCTGCTAAAATCGGATGTTCGCAGTTATCTGCATCATATGTCTCGCCGGTTGCCATTATCTGTACCCATTTTTCCCCGCCATCGCTATATTTTACGATATCATTCTGCGTCTGTAATGTTCCTCCCAGAAGTGGCGGAGTATCGGTAGCAGCACTTCCGGTTCTGGATATGGAAAGGTCACCGCCTGCTGCATTCATTGAAATGTTGCTTCCCTCTATTACAGAATGCCCTTCTGCTCCCAGAAGTGTAATGTCATTTTGTGCCTGAAGCTCTGCATCCCCTGCAATTGCTGCATTGTTCGCACTCTGCATGGATATTTCATATGCATTTATCTTTGCATTTCCTTCGATTATGGCAGCAGCTCCATTTGCCTGCAGCATAACACTTCCCGTCGATGCATTAATCTCTGTATTTCCGGTTGATACCGCTCCCCCTTCACTGATTATCTCATTCGAACGGCTACCTGTTGTATTGATAGATAAATTCCCCTTTACTACCGTCTTCTGTGCGCGAATTTCTACTCGATTTACTGTTTCTATTTTAAGGTTACCATCTGCTATCGTTTCACCTTTAAGATCTATCTTGCCAGCCGAATCGGACAAACTGTTTCCATTGGATGACAGGAAAGTATCTTTTGCTTTAAAAAATGCCTCTGTTGCATTTATATTATTTCCATTAACCAGAGTAAAAGAATTCTGAGTGCCCGTCTTTATCAGGCTGATTTCTCCATTCTGCTCATCCGTTGCCTCTATCAGATACTTCACCGTTCTATCTGATAAATAGATGTCCAACTGATCCGCCTCAAGCTTAACTGAACCGGCAGAGATAAATGCATCACCGCTAACGTCTTCTGCATCTAAAGTTATATCCCCGGCGGTTTTTAAGTCCACCAGAGAAAGTCCCTTTATAAGAGCATTTCCACCCCTTCCAAAAAATTGAATATCTCCGGTATATTCATCCGTCTTAAGCACTGCATCCGCAGTTCCTGTAACCAATGTTTCCGTATCATTATAATTCGTCAAACGAAATCCACCATCCCCTTTCAATGTCAGGGTTCCATTTTCAATCTTTAAGACTTCGGTTGAACTTCCTCCATTCGAATATATTCTTACAATTCCTTTTACTTCCATGATACCTGCACTATAATAGATATATGCTTCCGGAAGAGCCGCCGGGTCACATTCACTCATGGTTCCACTCCCTCTGCTTCCTCCGAATTCATAGTATCTGCCATCCTCTAGTTCCATTCCGTTTATGGATACCTTCAGCCCCTCTGCATGTACCGGCATTACTTCCTGCATTCCGGTAAATACAGTTGTTAGCAGCAGTAACGCTGCCAAGATTCCACATGTTTTCTTTTTTAATTTCATAAATTACCTCCCAAATTTATTTTCTCTTGCGAAACATTTTTCCTTATGAAATTGTATACCAATTTTCCTTATACCATTCTTTCGAAAGCAGTGTCAACCTATGTGGGATGAAAAGCCTTTTTCTGGGACGAATGATTCGTATTTTTTCGACAGGTATGCTATAATGATGCCTGAAAAGTTATGGAATCGAAAGGAGGCTATCGTATTGCGGTTTGCGATTGTTGATGACAATATAGAAGAAATGCATATGACGGAGCAGCTTATCCGGGACTGGTGCGGCAGCCATAACATAACGGTCTGCTGTGATTCCTTTACCGAAGGGGATGCTTTTTTGTTGTCTGCTGCCTCGAATTCCTATGATTTTGTGCTATTCGATATTTATCTTAAGGAAGCAAACGGGATTGACCTTGCGGTTTCTTTTCGAAAAATTTCACAGAAGACACCGATTGTCTTTCTGACCTCCAGCCCGGAATATCATGTGGAAGCTTTGCATGTCCACGCTTTCGACTATCTGCAAAAGCCGATTACCAAAGCTGCCATCCATCCGTTATTAGATGACCTTCTGGCTGTCCGCCCTGTTTTGGATTCCCATTTATTTCTGACCGTAAATACCAACAAGACAAAGCTTCCGATTCTTTATTCGGACATTCAATATATTATTTCAGATTCAAACTATCTTATTATTCATACCAGCGAAGAAATCCGCTGCCGTATGCTGTTTCGGGATGTTACCCGCACGCTTTCGGAGGATGAGCGTTTTCTGACCATTAACCGTGGTGTTATGGTAAATCTTGACTACGTCTCTTCCATGGACGGAGCAGTCTGCACGATGAATGACGGAGCATCTTTTTCCATGAATAAAAAGCAGACAAATGCCCTGCAGCAAGCTTATATTACCTGGCAATTTACCCAACGCACAAAGTCACTTTTACACGGAGGTCTGTCATGAATCCTTTCACTGTTCTGATTGCCGCAGCCCATTACGGAGTTATTTTTCCGGGTATTTTTATCTGCATCGTTCCGGTTGCAGACTGGATATCAATTCCCCTGCGGAAACTCTTTTCTGTTCTGATTCCGGTTATGGCTGCAATTTGTCTGATTTTAGGCTGCGTTGAATCCACCGGGAATTATGGTGCAAATCTGTTCTTTTTCCCACTCCTGTCCGTATGCCTTATTGTATATTTTATTACGGTCCGTCTGAGCAAGCTAAAGCTTTGGTATTTATTTTTATGTGCCACCGCAGCCCTTTCCTTTGGCTGCATTGCCAATGATTATATCATTGCTTACACTGTCCCTACTTCCAATGTAGATGACAGCTCTGTTCCGGGACTGCTCTTACAATACGCCATCAGCTTTCTCATTATGTTCTTATTTATCGTTATAAAAGATAAGCTGAAATGGATTTTCGAAAATGTAAATCAGCCTTTATTCTGGCGGCTTACATGGATTATTCCTGCTATTATTACTTTTTGTAATATCTTTATGCTGCCTAAGGACTACAACAATATCCGTGTAGGCCGGGTATTTGTAATTGCCATGGTTATCGAGGTGGTTCTTTTTATCTTTTTTATAACCTTCCAGATTCTGCTTTATCTCATTGCCGTTACAACTGCGCAGAAAATCAAAGCTGATACCACTTCGATTATGTACCGCACCCAGGCAAGCCAGTATGTCAAGCTTCAGAATTATCTCAATCAGTCCCGCCAGGAGCGGCATGATTTCAAACATACCATTGCAGTTATGCAGGAGCTGGCCCAATCCGGGCAATATGAAGAATTAAAAAATTATATGTCTGACTACCAGATGGAAACCGGCAGACATTCCATGCAGTATCTTTTCTGCCAAAACATGGCTGTGAATGCAGTTATCAGTTACTATGCTTCCCTTGCAGAATCCTGTCATATCAAAATGGATTTTAAGGTTATTGTCCCCCGGAAGATTTCTATTTCTGATGTAGACTTAAGCCTGCTTTTCGGCAATCTTTTGGAAAATGCCATCCATGCCTGCTGTCAGGTTCCTGTGGAAAATAGATATATTCACCTCAGTTCTGACCTTAACAGTCCGGGCACCATATATATCACAATGGTAAACAGCTTCAATGGCATTGTAAAAAAGAAGAACGGACAGTTTATTTCTACAACAGAAAGCGGCAGCGGTATTGGACTTCTTTCTATCCAAACCACTGCCGAACGTTATCACGGTTCTACCCGGTTTTATAATGAGGAAACGGAGTTTATTTCAAATATTATGCTGCGGTTATCTTAAGAAAAAGCTATTTCATCCAATGATACTGTCTCATACTTTCCAGGCGTTTTCTCTTTATCCTCTTGTGGCATATCATATTCTGTTGTCTGTTTGCCATCCCGCAGCACTGCCTTTGTAACTATCTGTTGTTTCATCGTAAAATTTGATACTTATTCTTCCTCAGAACCACTCTTTTTTCTGACGAAAATTACTGCACCAGACACAATCAACAGAATACAGATTCCGATGATGATTATGATAGCCGGATTCCATGCGTCACTCTTAGCATGATCTGCATTCGACGCAGGAATTGTTGTATTATCTTCGGCATTTCCATTGTCTTTTGTAGTGTTTATGCTATCCTTATTTCCACCATCCATCACAGCCACATCAACGACAATCGTGTAATCGGATGCGTGGGTAAATTCAAGTTCCACATTTCCATCCGCATCAATCTGTCCGGCACTGACAAATTCCAGTTCACCGGTCTGTTCATTGTAGTAGAACAGGTTCGCATACAGTCCTGCATTCTTTGATTCCATGTTGATAGTCAGTGTGGCTGTAAATCCAAACTCTCCGTCATAAGCAAGTGACAGGTTCATGGAATACCGTTCTCCGGTCACGTTATTGATCACATCCACAGGAATGGATTTTCCGGCGTCGGCTCCGACGGTCACGCCGAAATCAATGTCTCCTGATGGTTCTGTGATGTCCTGTCCGTTAATCTTCCAAGAAATACCATTCCCCATTTCAAGCACAAGAGTGACATCCTCACCCTTAATGCTGTCAAAAATATTCTTCGGTACTACCGTTGTTCCATTCATGGCAACGGTCACTGTCTCACCGGATTTGGCTTCGTCAAGCTGTGAGCCGATCACATCCCAGCCTTCCTTGCCGCTGTCGTCCTTGATGTATGGCTTATTTTCGATGTCAGGATTGTTCTGGCTGTCGGTGTTTTTGCTGCTGTCATTCTTGCTGTTTCCAGTATTATTTTTGCTTGATGGTTTTGAATTCTGTCCAGTACTGCTGCTGTTCTCTGTTCCTGCAACACTTCCTCCAGTTGTGCCTGTATTGTTATTATTGCCGGAAGCATTGGAAGGTTCCGGTGCTTTGTCAATAGCTGCGTCTACATTAGTATAATCAGCTTCCTTGTATTGAAGGGCAGTAATGGCATCCTCGATTGCTTTTGCCATTGCATCCACTTCACTCTGCTTAGTAATGTTCTTGTCACGGACAACAGCATTGACAGCGGCTTCCACACCGGAGAAATCCTTGTAGTCATTCTTGTTCAGTGCATTTGCCTTTGCAATGGCTGCATCAACCTTTGTATAATCAGCTCCCTTGTATTGCAGGGCAGCAATGGCATCCTCGATTGCTTTTGCCATTGCATCCACTTCGCTCTGCTCGGTAAAGCTTTTACCGCGGACAACAGCATTGACGGCAGCTTCTACAGCAGAGAAGTCCTTGTAGTTATCCTTGTTCAGCGCATTTACCTTGACAATGGCTTCATCAACCTTAGTATAATCAGCTCCCTTGTATTGCAGGGCAGCAATGGCATCCTCTATAGCTTTTGCCATTGCATCAACCTCTGTTTGCTGGGCTTTACTTTTCGCTCGGTCAACAGCGTTAATGGAATCTTCTACCGCAGAATAATTTTTATAAAGGCTGCTATCAAGAGCCTTTGCACTTGTGATGGCTGCATCGACAGCTGTGTAATCAGCGGAAATGTTATTGTCATCCCACACAAAAGTTGGATGGCCGATTCCGGCAACCCATTCAACACCCGCACTGGCATTGGTCTTAAGACCATCAAGTACATCTGCGGAGGTAAAGTCAGAAATGGCAGTCCCTTGTTCTTCGTTGCTTTGTCCTCCTACATGCGCAAGCGGAGACGGGTCATATGCTTTCGCGTCATTCGGCCAACAGCAATTTTCTACTGTGCCGTCGAAGGCATAAGCCACCCAACAAGTATTTCCATCTTTATCTACGCCCATGTCGGTCGTCGTAACTATACAGTTCTTTACAGTTGCAACGTCTGCACATCCAACGATTCCGCCAACAGCGGCCTGAAGGGAGTTGACAACAATCTTACCATCAAACCAACAATCCGTAACCGTTAAATTACCGTCAAATCTTGCGCCAACAATACCGCCAATGGTGTCGCACGGCCAATCAGCTGGATCCGGTTCTGTATAATATCCCTCGGAATTTGTGAAATTACCTGTAAGTGTTGCTGTTGAATAGCAACCGGAAATGGTGCTGTCCTGCACGGTAACACCAACGATACCGCCAATATTCTTTTCTATTTTGCTGCCGCTGTAAATGCTGCCTGATGTCCAGCAGTTGGTGATTTTGGACTTGCCCATCCAGTCAACCAAAATGCCTTTACCTGCGGCACTGTTATCTTTCGGATCCATCCAGATTTCAGCGTCTGCAACACCAAGGTTTTTAACTTCGCCGTTGTAAACATTGCCGAACAGAGCGTTTCTAAGTAAATTATGAGACTCATCCGCGCCCTCAACGTATGATTCACGAGAGTAGAGATTTGAGATCACATGACCCTGTCCGTCAAATACACCGCAGAAGCTGTATTTAGGCTGGGTTCCGCCTCTACCCGTACCAATCGAAATCCATTCATGCCCGGATAAATCAAGGTCATTTTCCAAATAGAAAGCTTTCCCTGCAAAATTTGTGGTTCCGGGATCGGCATTCACAAGCTGTGCCAAACCCGCAAGCTGTTCTGCCGTTGAAATATGGTATTCCGAAGCGTCAGGCGAACTCGTATACCAGCTTGTATCCGCTGTGCCATCCCAACTATCGGCTGCGGTTTCTTCTGCAAACGCTGACATTGGAACAAGCACAATCGCAAGGCACAGCGCAAGCAGAAGGCTTAGAAGTTTCTTTTTCATTTTCATTTTTATTCCTCCAAAATAATTTTTCCCCGCCATTTTCTTTCTCCGACAGCGGGCACATCGGGGAAGATTTTACCGGAAAAGATGTGTTTACCGGTTAGAACTTCACTATTAAACCTAAACCACCACATTTCCAGTAAACGCCAAAAGCAGAAACCAAGGCACAATGAGCCCTGACTCCGACTCCTCTGCACTTACCGGAAGCAGCATCATGCCGCCAATCATGCCGGCACTTAACAATATCGCAAGTCCTCTCTTTCCGTTCTGTAGATATGTACAGGGTTTGTCACATCCACCTATGTAAAATATACCATGCAGGTATCGAAACATCAAACATTATTTTATCAAAAGGCAGATTAATTTCTCCAACTTTTAATAAAACGACATATACTTTTTATGAAACGACATTTTTCAGAAATCCCGACTCCTTTGTACTGCCGCCGCCATTCCAAACCAATTCTCTTTTTTCATAAACCGCAGCCTGTCCATGTCATGCAGAATACAACCACAATGTCCGGGAAATGTCGGGAAGCACAGTATCCTTAGGTTTGCATCGATCTCCGGGCTGTATTCCTCAATTTCCATGGTTTCTCCATACAAGGCAGCCCGCTCATAGCAGCGCAGCCACTTGGCATCCATATTGTCAAACAGGCTGGAAAATGTGCTGCCGATCATCTCTTTCAATGGGACACCTTCCAGTTCTGCCAGTGCTTCATTACCGTAGCGGAAGATCCAGTCTACCGCATGACGTTTTTCATTGAAAACCATCTCAATATTCGTAAACGCAAATGGAAATTTATCACAGATTTCATAATATTTATGGTATTCCTCATCCGTCCTCGGCGGATTCTGTCCATTAATTTCATCTATCATCAATTTCTGCTTTTCCTGCCACTCCAGCCGGACTGCCTTTCTTCTTCTCACGGTAAAGTCAATCGCTTCGCCATTGCACAGATAGATTTTATCTTTGACATTCGTGATTGCGGATACCGACACAATACAACCCTTCTTTACCTCGATACAGTCATCACCGAGCATTTCTTTTAATTCATAAATAGGCGTTATGGTCTGTAGAATATCCCCATCTATCAGATGGATCAGGCTGAGGTATTCTGATTTGATGATATATAAAATATCTGCTATCCTTATCTTCTTTTTCATGCGTTTTGATATAATTGTAATGGATTCCTGTTTCATTTGAGACCTCCCTGTTGCCGGATGTATTTATTGTACTGTATCAGGTATAAGACTGCAAGATGCTTTACTTATCTCTCGTGGACTAAAAAAATAGGACTTAAATCATTCAAACCCTTGTTTTATAAGGTTCTCTTGATTTAGTCCTATTTTAACGTCTGATTTAATTACTGAAGATCCTCATCTCTTAATCCATCGGAACCATCCGCATGCTCAAATGCTGCAAGTTCCGGATGTTCTCTCTTTTCTTCCGTATAGTTCTCATACGGTGCTTTCTTATGTTTCTGTTCTGCCCAGATACGGTCTGCAACCGGTCCCCACTCTTCTGCATAGTGGTCACACTTAGAGCAAAGATGCTCAACGGTCTCTTCCGCCTCAGCGTTTGTTCCCTTTGCACCAGTCTTATTTACCATTTCTCTTAAGAGCTTTGGATTCTCAAGCATCGGACATGGACGCAGGTGGTTTCTGTTAAATGGCTGTCCTTCATGATATGCCTTAAACAATGGGCTCTGCAGCATCTCAAGGATTGACTTATCATGGATATTCGAATCCGAGAAATGGATAAATACGCACGGTTCTGCGTCTCCCTGTGCATTAATATGGAAGTAGTTACGTCCACCAGCGATACATCCGCCAACAAATTCTCCGTCATTCTGGAAGTCCATTGGGAAAAATCCGATATCATTGTCTCCGGTACGAACCCAGCGAATCTTCTTAATAATTTCTTCCCGCTGTTCCAATGTCGGCATCAGCTCCGGAGCTGCGTTCTGTCCTACCGGCATATAATGGAAGTAGAATCCGAAACGTGCGCCCTTGTCAGCAATGAAACGTAAGAACTTCTCATCGGTAACTGCCTCTACATTGGCTCTGGTATAACAGATGGAAGTGCCGAATATGATACCATATTGTTTCAACAGATCCATTGCCTTCATAACGGCTGCATAGTGTCCGTCACCACGACGTCCGTCATTTGTCTCAGGTGTTCCCTCAATGGAAAGAAGGAATGTAATATTTCCAAGTTCTACAATCTTCTTACATAACTCCTCGTCAATCAGAGTGGAGTTGGAGAAAAGACCGAACATACAATCATTATGCTTCTCAGCAAGTTTTAAAATATCATTCTTACGAACAGTCGGTTCTCCACCTGTCATAAAGTAAAGATAAGTTCCAAGTTCCTTACCCTGTGTAACAATCTTATCCATATCCTCATAGGACATGTTATTCTTGTGGCCATATGTGCCAGACCAGCATCCTACACAATGCATATTACATGCGTCTGTCGGGTCAAAAAGAATCAGCCATGGAATATTACAATTGTACTTCTCACGGTTTGCCCTGATTGTCTTTGTTCCACGGAAAAATGCTTCATATCCTAAATTCAGAAGGAATTTCTTAGCATAATTTGGATTTGTCTCATCCAGAACACGGTTTATAAATTTCACCCATCTGTTCTCTGGATTCTTTACATACTCTCTGACCTTATCCAGTGTTGCCTTGTCTGCGCCATTTCCCCAGAAAGTCTCTGCCTTGTCAATAAGTTCAAGGAATGTTTCCTGTCTTTTCGCGATGTCATCTGTCTTAGTCAACTTACCAACGATGCTATTGGTCATTATCTCAAAAGCTTTTCTTTCTACTTTGTGCTGTGTGTTTTCAACGAATGAAGCCATGCTAACTTCCTCCCTCTTTTTTCTTCTATGTATTTTAACATTTATTAGTATAAGAAACAATGCGTTTTTTTGACATATACAATAGATTTTTTTTGTATGGTCAAGTTATACTTTTTCGACAATTTGTATA
>ERZ1026850.342-NODE-342-length-30137-cov-5.879961_pt1 | contig 30137 bp, 25 predicted proteins | sample MGYA00380155_ERZ1026850 | MGnify/ENA primary metagenome ERZ1026850 (study PRJEB33269, sample SAMEA4719791) | human gut metagenome | biome: human-associated habitat; feature: organic feature; material: feces | place: Cameroon | collected 2013-10 ... | reverse complement strand
CTCCATGCCGGTAATCGATGCCATCCTGGTGGGGCGCCACAACAAGCAGAAGTGGAAGACCACCGACAAGGACCTCAGGATCGTCTACAAGGCGATGAAGATGCTGAACATCGAGGATCTGGCCATGCACGGCTACAACGAGCTGTCCGCAGGACAGCATCAGAGGGTCTCCCTCGCCAGAGGTCTGGTCCAGGAGACCGACATCATGATCCTAGATGAGCCCACGGCGAATCTCGATGTCAAGCATCAGGTCTATGTCACCCAGATGCTGAGGGCCCTGGCGGATATCGAGGGGAAGCTGGTCATAATGATCTGCCATGACCTCAACATCGCCGCCAGATATGCATCGAAGATAATCGTCATGTCCCCTCCGGGGGTTATCGACTGCGTCGGCCAGCCTTCCGAGGTCATCAAAGAGGATGTGATCAGACGCATCTACGGCATTGACTGCGAGGTCGTGCCTTACGAGAACCGTCCTCTGGTGATACTAAAGTCCACTTTCGTGGATGAGTGCATCGACCAGCCGTAAATCCATTACCCTGCGCAAGCAGGGGTCTCTCATTCTGTTATCATCCTCCGCATGCCGAGGAGGGGAATCAGGTTCTACCATCTGATGAAGGACAGGGACGGAATCGTGGCATTCTGCGAAGTCACAGGAGATCTGAAGCCGGCATACGAGGGGATGTCATCACCGATACAAGACATCGCATCCAGATTCTGGGAGTGATGTCTTGTCTCTCACTCAACCGAACGGTCCATTCAAAGTTTAAATATTGGATATATAGTCCAACAGGACCAATCGGTGATAACCTGTTCAGAATCGCGATATATGGCAAAGGCGGCATCGGGAAATCCACGACATCCGCCAACCTCTCCTTCTGCCTCTCACAGAAAGGCCTTTCCGTCATGCAGATCGGATGCGACCCCAAGCACGACTCCACCAGACAGCTCATAGGAGGAGGCAAGCAGACCACCGTTTTGGACTATGTCCGCACCACACCTCCTTCCAAGCGCTCCTTGGACGATATAGCAGTCACCGGCTCCGGAGGAGTCGTGTGCATCGAGGCCGGAGGCCCCGAGCCCGGAGTCGGTTGCGCCGGACGCGGCATCCTCACCATGTTCGATGCACTCAAAGCTCTTGGAGTGGACGGTCGCGGAGCGGATATCACTGTCTACGACGTCCTTGGGGACGTGGTCTGCGGAGGATTCGCCGTACCTATGAGGTCCGAGCACACCGACGCGATCTACATCGTAACCTCAGGCGAGTTCATGTCCATCTACGCGGCGAACAATATCCTCCGCGGACTGCTCAACTTCGGTTCCGATCCTCCCCGCGTGGCAGGATTCATCTTCAACGAGCGCGGATCTCCCGGCGAGAGGGCCAGGGTCGAATCCCTCTCGAAAGCCACAGGCATCCCCATAGTCGCCGACGTCCCCCGTGCCGGAGAGTTCATGGAGGCCGAGAGCGCAGGCATCACCGTATCCGAGAGGTTCCCCGATTCCCCCATCACATCCATATACAGATCCCTGGCCGACGATGTCGTCGATGTCTCGCAGGGGAGGCGTCCTCTCCATGAACCGAAGCCTCTCACCGAGGACCAGCTTGACGACCTTCTTGCAGGCCGTCCGGTCGACGGGATAGGACAGGTCAAGCGAGATTCATCCTGCAACGGGCCTCCGCTGCTCGGGATGGGCTCCTGCGCCTCCCGCGGAGCGGTCTTCCTCGCCGGCAGGGTCACCGATCTCCCGATAATCGTCCACGGACCGGACAGCTGCGGCTATGTCATGTCGCACACCCAGGATGTCCACTACCTTTCGGATCTGGACACCAATCTGTTCCTCGTTCCGGAAATGCGCAACAATATCGTCTGCACCGGGATGGGCGAGCACTCGTCAATCTTCGGAGGGGCGTCCGATCTGGAGAGGACGCTCCGCAGGCTGCTCGATAAAGGCCATCGCATGGTCATGGTCATCACCACCTGCGTCTCCGGTATGATCGGTGATGATGTGGATCGCGTGGCCGCCCGTGTCGCCGAGGATTACGAGGGATGCATCGTCGATGTCGTCCACGCCGACGGGAATCTGACCGGTGATAGCGAGGAGGGTCGCGGAGCGGTCGTCGACGCGTTGATCGAACACATCGACGAGTCCGTAGAGCCTTCAGGTTCCGCCGTCAATCTCGTGGATGACACCTTCATTTGGTTCAATCGCGGCTTCAACGGTCATTGGACTGAGGAGCTCCTCGGCATGGTCGGACTCGAAATCGGTACCGAGATCTTCGAGGAATGCACCTTGGACGATGTCCGCAACTGCAGGAGGAATCCCTACTCCGTACTGGTGGAGGATTCAGAACGCAACGTAGCCATCGCTTCGAAGCTCAAGGGAAAGGGATTCGGCTGCTTCCTCCCGTCGCTCCCCAAAGGCCACGGCGAAGCCGTGGCATGGTGTCGTGAGACCGCAAGGATCCTCGGGAATGAGGATATCGTCGAGGATGCAGTCGCAAGGATGGATGCAGACTATCGGAACGATCTGGACTACGCCAGGAGATTCCTTCAGGGCAAGCGCATCGATCTCATGACCGGCTCCGCAACCGACGTGGACTGGATGATCGAGGCCCTCCTCGACGCCGGAGCCGAGATCGGTTACGTCGATATCATGCCCATGAGGATGGGCAGGTTCTACTCCCGCTACAGGGACAAGGTCGAATTCAGGGAGATCGCCCCGGGCTGCAGGTCATGCTGCCTCGAAGGCGGCGAACCCGATCTGATGATCGGGCGCATGATGTCCATGACGCCGTCCTGCCCGGTCATGGACATGCCCAGGGACATGATCGGCCACAGGGCGTCGGGTGCTTTTCTGAGAACAGCAGCGAACATCCTGATAACCGGCGGTAAGGAAGGTTGGAGGACATGGGGTGATGCCTTATGATGGTCAGACCGGATGGATTCATTGGCGCCGTCATGGCGATAGAGGGGATCTCCGACGCTCATGTGCTATTGCACGGACCGGACGGCTGCAGGAAGAATCTCACTGTTCTCTCGGGCCACTGCTACCCGAGGGACAGGAATGTCGACGTCTCCGGACCGTACTTCAGGGGGAGCCCCAGGGTGCCTTGCACAGGCGTCGAATCCTCGGATTACATATTCGGATCGTACCGCAAGGTCGTCGACGCGCTGGAAGCGCTTAAGAGGACAGACGCCGGACTCGTAACGGTCATGCCGACGCCCGGGGCGTCGTTGATCGGAGACGACTGCGGACGTGCCATAGACGAGACCGGGATGACCTATCGTGCGTTCGCTCTGGATGCCGCTTCCGAGAGAGGTCCGATGGCCCACGGCTTCGACCGCGCCATATCGGAGGCCGTCAGGAAGCTGGCCGTTCCTAAGGAACGGCGGAAGGGAACGGTCGTTCTTCTAGGGGTTTCAGTCCTCATGAAGGACTGGACCACCGTGGTCGAGGAGTTCTCCGATCTCCTCGCCCTCATGGGGTTGGAGGTCGTCTGCGTCCCCGGGGCGGGGAGCTCCACCGGTGACATCCGTTCATCCGCCGATGCCGAGTTCGCCGTCGTTCTGTGTCCGGAGTATGCATCGGCCACAGCCGAGCTGTATAGGGATGCCTACGGCGTCCGTGTCGTGTCTCCGGGATATTCGCCCGTGGGATTCGATGCAACTCTGGCGTGGATCGATTCCATCGCGTCAGCTACGGGGACCGATCCGTCCAAGGCGAAGGAGAAGGTCCATGAGAGCATGAGGCGCGCCTTCTGGTGCATGGAGGCCGCCAGGACTCGGACGGTCGGCATCACCTTCAGATTGGATGCGGATGCTTCGGTGGCGTACCCGTTGACGAGATGGCTGATGGAGTCGTTCTCCATGGTCCCCACTGCGGTGACCATGCCTTTGGGTGGATGCGAGGCATCGATGGAATCGTTGACCTCGTTCCTCTCCGAGAAGGGATTGGAGGACATCATCGGCTCCGATGATGAATCGTTCACGGAGATCGTTCTCTGCGACGGCAACACTGCCAGGACTCTCCAGGCCGCTAAACGTTGTCGCAAGGGGATCGATATAGGACACCCTTCCGTATCCAATGTGGACTTCCGCCGGTCGCCCATATTCGGTGCTTCCGGTGCGCTGTATCTGCTGGACCGCATGATGAACCCATGAGGGATCCCAAACGGGGCGGGGATTACAGTAGGATGAACCGCCCTTCTTCGTGGATTCGGACGAACCTATGGGTCGGAGCAGCAGGTTGCTCTGCATTTACATCATCACAGTCTTTTGTTCGATACAGTCGTGGACGTTCTATCGCAACAATGCCTGTTCCCTTCGTATCTGGTGGTCTCCCATTGCGCGTACCATGAATGTCTTGTGGAATGAGGCCATCTCTCGTATCTGTCAATTTACATGGCGATATCTTTGTGGTCGTTTCCATCAGAGCGATTCGATGACGAAGAGTGCATACTCGACTGCTTTGCGATAATCTCCGTTGAATCTGGAATGGAATCTGGAGGTTCCATCGATCTGTTCCATGACCATAAACCACGCTGAATCGCGTTCATTCTCGTAGAAGTCGAACCCGAAGCGACAACGGTCGAATATCCACTCCAGGTAGAATTCGTCCTCTTCCATCACAGTATAGAACACTGGCAGGGTGGATAAGAGTCCATGTTCGTGGATTCCTGCTGAAAGATATGCATAGAATGCCTCTGCCTGATGCTTCAAAGAAACAGAGTGGATCTCCGAAATGTCCGAGAGTAGCTTTTTGGTGACCTCAGGAGACCCGGATGGTACATACGAGAGATTCCTGCTGTATGGAGGATACCCCGCTGTCCCGAGGTCTTGCTGAGGTTGAATAAGCAGACGATATGCGTCGGAACCCGATGTCATGATAGGCCTACGGAGGGGGCATCGCGAACTATCATTTTATGATTGCTATTCCGCAATGAATTGGTTGTCAAATCTGCTAATCTATAGATAAATGGTCAACTTATGTGTACCACTATCAAAATCCGTTGTCAGAACTCGTGTTTTCATCGCCAGATGTTTGCATAACGGCGTGAATTCTGCCATCGCTCCATGTATTATCATCTTATAGTTACCTTTAAAGTGAGTTGGATATATCGTCCAACGACTATCATGAATGCTAAAGTCACAGCCGTGATTCTCGCGGTAATAATAGTCGCGGCAGGTGCCGTCGTGTACCTCACCCGTGACGACAGCTCCGGTGACATCACTCCCGGAAAACTCCTCATCTACGGCAACGCCGACGGTGATTATGACATCGATCAGGATGACGTCGCCTATCTGGAGGATATCATCGCTGGCAAGAAAGAGAAGACCGATATGGCCGACGCGAACTGCGACGGTGATATCAACCAGGAAGACATCGATCTCGTGAAGAAGCTCATCAATAAGGTGCCCTGCACGGCATACTACTACGATCAGCAGAACAAGTGTCACGAGTCCTTCTCCTATCCCATCAAGAACATCTATCCTGTGAGCATCGACTCCATGCTCGCCACCAAGATCCTCGGCCTCGACGACAATGTCGTCGCGGTCAGCTCCACCACCAGCGACGCCGTCCTGTTCAAGGACATCTACGACAGGAACGTCCCTGGACTCGGCTCCAACCCCTCGGTCGAGAAGATCTCCGAATTGAAGGTCAAGCCCGATGCGATCATCTCCAACACCTATCCCAACAACGTCACCAACGAGGCTGCTCTCGAAGCTGCCCAGATCAAGGTCATCAGGCTGGCGTTCGAAGCCCAGGACAACCTCTCCGCCTATCTGACCTACGGGTTCATGACGCAGGCTACCGAGAGGGCAGACAAGTTCGCCCAGTTCACCGAGGATGTTCTCAGCACGATTGCCGAGAAGACCAAGGACCTCACCAAGGAGCAGAGGGTCTCTGGAATGGTCCTTGGATACAACGTCATCTATGGAAAGGTCCAGAACTACGGAACCATCCTAACCAATGCGGGCGGAATCGATGCCGTCGATTGGGATGCCTACAGGCTCTGCTCTGCAGGATACGATTGGCTCTACGAGTACAAATTCGATTACATCGTAGGACTCGCCAACCCTGCCGGATACGACTACACCGCCAGCGATAGCGATAAGGCGAACTGCCAAGATATCTGGAACAAGCACTACGACAGGTACCAGAGGACCGACGCCGTCAAGGCCGGACATCTCTTCGTCCTGGACAACAACATGCCCTGCATCATCAAGACGGCCTATGTCGCCCAGATGTTCTATCCGGATCTCTTCGATTCCGACTTCGGTAACCAGATCCACCAGAAGTACATCGATCTGTTCATCGACAACCTGGCCGCGGACAACTACGATGTCTCCTCTGGAGTCTTCGTCCTCACTTCAGATTTCGTGAAATCCCTTTGAAACCCACCACCGGGGGATACTCCTCCGGAACCCGAATTCACGTGATCGCATGAAAGTGGAGATAGACAACGTAACTTTCGGATACTCCAGCACACCCGTCCTGAAGGATATAAAAGTCGAGATCGACGGACCCCAATTCGTATCGATCATCGGCCCAAACGGCGTGGGCAAGTCCACGCTCATACATTGTATCAACAAGATCCTCTCGCCCAACAACGGGGCAGTTCTCATCGATGATATCGATGTGAAGACTATCCCCTTGAAGGAGCTCGCGAAGGAGGTAGGATACGTACCTTACGCATCCTCCGATTCCTTCCCCCTTTCTGTAGTGGATACCGTCCTCATGGGAAGGCATCCGCATGCCAAGCTCGGTTCCAAGGAGGAGGACCTGAGGAAGGTCTACGAAGTCCTCAGTGAATTGGAGATCGTCGATCTCGCTCTGAGGCCCTTCGATGAACTCAGTGCCGGACAGCACCAGAAGGTGGTCCTCGCCAGAGGACTCGTCCAAGAGCCCCGTATCCTCCTTCTGGACGAACCCACGTCCAATCTGGACATCCACCATCAGTTGGAGGTCACCAAGACCCTCAAGAAGCTGTCCAGGGACAAGAACATCCTGGTCATCATGATCAGCCATGACCTCAATATCGCGGCGAAGTACGCCGACAATATGATCCTCCTGTACAAGGGAGGGATATTCGCCGTCGGTCCTCCGAAGGATGTCATCACAAAGGAGGCACTCAGGGTGGTCTACCATGTGGAGGCCGACATCGTCGAGTACGACGGTCGTCCTCATGTGGTGATACGCGACTCGTTCAAAGGCGAGGAGGAATCGGATTGGACTCCTCCCGACAGGGGCACTCCCGTCCTGGAACTCAAAGCCGGTACGGAGGAATGAACGTGGAGGCCTTCGATGACAGGATCGAGGACTACAATCGTCTGACGCGCAGGAAGGTGCTCTTCACCGTCGTCTGTCTGCTGATCGTGTTCGTGGTCACCGGCCTGTCCATCTCGGTCGGAGCCCGCAGCGTTCCGTTCTTCAGAGTGTACGAGGTCATCCTCGATCACATACAGGGAGCCACCTACGTATACGGAACAGATGAATGGTGGGACGACTACGTGGTCTGGAAGGTCAGGCTTCCCCGTGCGCTCATAGCGCTGACTGCGGGTGCGGGGCTCTCCGTCGCGGGAGCCACTCTCCAGAGCATCATGAAGAATCCCCTTGCCGATGCTTACACCACCGGGGTATCGTCAGCAGCCGTCTTCGGAGTCACCATCGCGATGATCATGGGATTCACCATCAGCACCAGCAACCAGTATGGCCTGGTGTTCAACGCGTTCGTCTTCGGACTCATCCCCGTCGGAGTGATGATCATCGTCTCGAAGATGTCCAACGTAGGTCCGGCCACCTTGATCCTATCTGGTGTGGCGATATCGTACCTGTTCGGAGCCTTGAGCACCCTGGTGATGACCACCGCTACGAACCAATCGCTCGCACAGGCCTACGTATGGCAGATCGGGTCCCTTCAGGATCTGAGCTGGAACAGCCTTCCTCTGATGCTCGGCGTGGTTTCGGTCAGCACAGTGGTGCTGACGTTGACCGCCAGCAAGTTGAACATCATGACGCTGGGGGATTCGTCGGCCAAAGGACTCGGGTTGGACCCGGACAACTATCGTCTCATCTGCCTCGCACTCACATCGCTCATGGTGGCTTCCATCATCAGTTTCACGGGAATCCTCGGATTCGTGGGACTGGTCGTACCTCACATAGTGAGGATGATCATGGGTTCGGATAACAAGTTCGTGCTCCCGGGATCCGCCATTTTCGGAGCAGCGTTCCTTCTGGTGATGGATACCATCGCCAAATGCATCTCCATGCCCGACGAGCTTCCTGTAGGGATAGTCATGTCGTTCATAGGTGCGCCCATCTTCCTAGCGATGATCATCAGGCTGAAGAAGGAGGTGTGGTGATGAAGACCTATGAGGAGTTCCGGTCGGCGTATGACCGCTACCTTCTGAAGAAGATCGTCTTCACCGTATCCTGTCTCGGGATAATAGTCATCGCATTCTTCATCGGAATGATCGTCGGTGACTACACAACCACCGTCGACGATGTGCTCAAGGTGTTGGGGTGGCATCTCTCCGGAGATGTTCCGACCGATGATGCATCGGACATGCTGAACTATATCATCTGGGATCTCCGCGTTCCCCGCACATTGGGAACAATATGTCTGGGAGCAATCCTAGCCGTCTGCGGTGTCGCGATGCAGAGCGCCATGAAGAATCCTCTCGCCGATCCGTATACCACAGGTATCGCATCGGGAGCTTCCTTCGGAGTCGCTCTTCTGGTGATTTGGAACATCGCTCTGTTCCCCGCGCTTTCCTACAATCTCCGTCTGACGGTGAATGCCTTCGTGTTCTCTCTGCTTCCCACGGCGATAATCCTGTTCTTCAGCAGGCTCAAGAAGACGTCACCTACGAGGATGATCCTCACGGGAATCGCGGTCATGTACATGTTCAGCGCCACGACGTCTCTCATGATGCTCATGGCGGATCCGGACAACCTCGGAGAGGTATACAGGTGGAATCTCGGAAACCTGGGGGAGATCGATTGGGATAATCTCTATTTCTTCGTCATCGCAGGGATCTTCTGCGTCGTGACGATCTTCCTCATCGCTTCGAAGCTCAACATCCTGTCCATGAACGACAATGCCGTGAAATCCATGGGTATCGAGCCAAACCGGGCCCGTACGATCGTGCTCCTGCTGGTGTCCGTCTCCACAGCAATGGCGGTGTGCTTCACGGGAACCATCGGGTTCGTAGGACTCGTGGTGCCTCATATGATGCGCATGGTGATCGGTTCGGACTGCAAGTACCTCATACCGGCATGCGCCGCATTCGGCGGATTGTTCCTGGTATGCTGCGACCTGATCGCGAAAGCGGTCGTCGTAGCAGGGCTCCCTGTAGGAGTCATAACGTCCCTCATCGGGGCGCCGCTGTTCATCTACATCCTTCTCAAAAGGAGCAGAGGCTGCTAAATCCTTTATCGGGGCCGAAAACCCCGATTTCATCGCCATCGGATTTCTGAATCGAAGAATTCACGCGCCATATAGGGCGTCCTTCCGATGCTCCATTATACGTCCTTCCGCATCCCGACCTCGATACGAACATGACGAAGGGGCTGGAGGTTCTGCGCAACGCCCTCATCGATGCGAGGGCCCTCATCGGAGATGTCGGAGGGGTCCGCAGGAAGGACACCGTCGCCGGCGTCTACGACGCGGTGATCGATGTCGATGTGGCGGTCGAGAGGAAAGTCATAGGAGCGATCCGCTCCGCATTCCCCAAGGATGCGATCATCGCCGAGGAATCCTCCCCAGATGCGATCGCCAAGGGACGCACCTGGGCTCTGGATCCCATCGATGGAACAGTCAACATGACCCGTGGCATCCCCCTGTATGGGATGCAGGGTGTCTTCATGAGGGACAGGGCCCCCGAGGCATCCGCCATCCTCCTTCCGGAGTCCGACGAGCTCTTCACAGCCTCCTCCGAAGGAGCGTTCCTCGACGACGTTCCCATACACGTCGCCGAACCGCGTCCGCTGAAGGAATGCATCCTCACAACCGGCGACTTCAGCAGGAGGTCGCAGGACTACAGGAGGATGAACCGCCCTTCTTCGTGGATTCGGACGAACCTGCTTGTCGGAGCAGCCGTAGGCTGCTTCGTAGGTGTTGTTCCCTTTCTCATCTGGTCCGTATGGACATCGAATCCGAAGATGTCAAGCCGTACGATTCATTCATTCCGGTTCCTCAACCATGGGAATTGCATCTCTTAGCATAACATGAGGTCTCCCTTCATCCTGGACGATCACCGATGTAACTCCGTATACGACTTTCAGATTGTCCTCAGTGATGACCTCTTCAGGAGTACCGACGCTGTATATCGTGCCTTCATGCATCATGATGATCTCATCGGAGAACTTCGCTGCGATGTTGATGTCGTGGCTGATCATGATAACCAGCATGTTCTTGCTGTAGGCGAGCTCTTTGAGAAGCTTGGTAACATCTAGCTGGTGTCTCACATCGAGGTTCGAAGTGGGTTCGTCTAGCAAGAGGATCTTCGGCTCCTGCACTAGACCTCTCGCGAGCATAACCTTCTGGTGCTGTCCCGCAGACAGGGCATTGAAAGGTCTCATCGCAAGATGGGAGATCCCCAGGAGCTTCAGGGTGTCGTAGACGACATCCAGGTCCTTATCCAGGGATTTCCAGTTGCTGTGGGGGTGTCTCCCCATGAGGACGGTGTCCACCACGGAAAGGGGGAAGGTGTCATTGGCCGAGTACGGAACGTATCCTATGATCTTCGCCAATTCTTTGATGCTTATCCCATCTACGTCGACATCATCGATCATGACCTTTCCGTTGGTAGGGCTCAGGATCTTGTTGATGCAATGGATAAGTGTGGATTTCCCAACGCCGTTCGGCCCAAGGATGGAGACGAACCTCGGCCCTTCCAGATGAAGGGTGATGTCGTTGAGCACAGGTGTGCTGGAATATGCGAAGCTGATGTCGTTTATGTCAATCTTCATCGAAACACCTTCTAATCACATCATCGGCCTGCTGTTGACTATACGCTCGAGAATGTAGAGCGCTCCGTTCTGGCCTATGACGTTCTTGGACATGAAATTGGAATCGTACAGCGAGGGATACCCTATGTCCAGTCCGACCTCGCATCTGCCCCCGATCTCCATACGCATGACGGTGTCGCCATCTCCGGCCATGACGCAGAGATCTTCAGGAAGAGAATCTGTAAGGGCGGAGTCGCATCCTATGCTCTCTAAGAAGGATGTCAGCTCGGACATCGCCTCGGTATCCTCTCCTTCGGTGACCCGGACATAGGCGGGAACCATCGACAGATAGTCGTATAGCCATTTAGAAAGAGGGAGGACGATGGTAGAATCGCCGACGATTCCCAGTTTTCTACCTTTTATCGAAGCATGACCGTGATTGGAATGCATTCCTCTGAATGCGCGATCCATGCGCTCATCCAGGATCTTCATTGCAGGTTCGGGATCGACGGAGCATGCTTCTGAAATCGCCCAGATCCAACGTCTGATGGCATCGAATCCGACGGGAGCTTCATGGATATCGATCGATTCTATCCCGTAATTCTCGCGATAGTAGTCCTTCAGATCATTGCAGTATTCCGAACATACGACCACATTGAATTCGGAATCCACGGAACGGCGGAATTGTTCCAAGTTGCACCCGACCCCTGGGGCGCAAGCAATCTTCAGACCCATGGCTTCCAGAAGGATCGTAAGGTCCGCCAGAGTCGCATCCCAGTCGCGTGTGAAGACACTGAGGCCGAGAAGGTTCACGGTACCTTTGATGGTACCTTTTTTCTCAGGATTCTGCCATTTCAATATCTTCGTCAGAGTCCTGTCATATCCTTCGCCGATCGGTATGGAGATGTAGTCAGCATCTAGGGTGATGGTCTTGTTCTGAAGACCCATTTCCAGGACGACATCCTCGCAGCTCTCTCCTATCAGGGATATGCCGGGTGTGCTTACAACAGCGATGCAATCGTCATCAACCGACGATACGATAGCCAATGCCTCTCTGAGGCGGTCTATTGCTCCGGCGATGTAATCTTCGGCATCTACTTCCGTGCAAGGAACACGAGGGCTGTTCGCATAATATCTGACACGATATGCGGACATATCGGCCTTGTTCTCCTTCGGGCAGAGAATGGATGATATGAATGAGAGATCTCTGCGACATCCCACAGGTCCATGGAGAAGCACTTTCATGTCTTGGAAGCTCTCGACGGCAAGAACGGAGCTGACGAAACCATCGGGGGGCATCATCGGCAGCACCCTCTTTTCCAAGAACTTTCAATAGGGGCACGGATGAGATCCGCAGCATATTCGAGAAGATCGCATGATGCTTCGAAGGCAATTGTATTCTTGGGAAGCGGTCCGTTGCGAATGTTAAGGCGATTCGCTGCTCTCACGGTTCCTAGAATGAGGTCCGGTTTCAGTTCTTCAAGGTCAGCGAGGATATCGTTCGTGGTTGAGGCTGAGGATTTCGAAACTTCGTCATGTCTGCCTGAAGGAAGCGGATCTCCGATTATCGGTCCGGACATCGCAGCCTTGACCACGATGGCTCCAGAATCCTTCAATGCATCGACCATCCAATCCATGGGGCGTCCTATCCATCCGATGAGATAGATTCTCTTGCCATCGAGCGTCTTGGATGTGCGTTTGACCACATCCTGATACCGTGCTGTGCAGGATTCGATGTATTTTTCAACCGAATCCTTGTTGGAATCGTTCTCGAAGGCTCTAAGCCAAACTACGGATTCGATGAATCCGCATGGGAGTAATCTGTCCGAGATGACCATACCATGATCTTCGTACATCTGACGATACTCGGGCGATAGGTCGCGCTTGGAAGCAGGGATATTGAATTCGGCCCTACCTGCTCTACGGATCTCATCTATTGTGCATCCGTTGAAAAGAATGGAATTCAATCCATAGCCCAGAGAATCCAGAAGGGATATGATTCTCCTCCTATCCAGGCCGGAGTTCATCCCGGATGATGAGATTACATTCACCAGGCCCCTTTCTTTCTCCGGATAATCGTCTATGAGCGACATTATCGCCTCACGGGCCATTCTCGTTCCGTTGAATGCGCTTCCTGTGAGATTTCCATCGGTGCGGACGTCCAGAATCGTGACATCAGGATATTTCGATTTGATATTCCGTATGCAGGCGCTCACATCGTCTCCGATGATTCCAGGTATGCAGGCTGTGATGATCGCTATGTAGCGTCTTCCTTCGGAGCAAAGCCTTTCAAGCATCCCATTCAATTTATCGGCACCGCCGAAGATGGAATCCGCGTCAACCATGTCTGTGCACAGCATATTGTCCGTGTAGGTCAGATCCATATCGGGATTCACCTTGACATCGCCGAGGAAGTGGACATCGCGGATGTTGCACATGTTGTATCCGCAGGCGCGAGGACCATGGATTACCACAGCAAGGTCCTTAATCCCGCTTAGCGACATCGCGGCAGATCTTGCTGCACATGCTTCTCCATCGGAGGGTTTGATTCGAATAGATCTGATGCACTGTTCCTTGTCGGATCTCACGGGTTTCCCTTTCAGAAGCAGGTCCAATTCTTCGTCTGTCAGAGGATTGGAAAGATAGCGGGGTGCGTCGCCTTCAATCTGTCCTATCACATTATCCATCAGTGCATTGTATTGGATGGCAGGTTCGGATTCGGGGAACATGCCTATGACTGTCCGCCCCTCCTTCTCGGACATGGCGAAATGAGGGTCGCGAGGTACCCTGCAGACTACAGGTATCCCGACAGCTTCCGAAAAGCGTCTGACGAGATCGTCCTCATCCTCCATTCCTCTGCAATTGAGAATAATGCCACCGACACGGGGCACATCAGGAGAGTGGTTCAGAATTCCTCTTAGAATGTTATTCGCGGCATAAACCGCCATGAATTCTCCCGAGGTTACAAGGTAGACGACATCCGAATAGTCCTTGCGTAGAGGTACAGCGAAACCTCCGCACACGACATCTCCAAGGACATCATAGAGGACAACATCATAGTCCGATTTATTCAACCCGAGTCTTTTCAATTCGTTCATCGCGGTGATTATTCCGCGTCCTGCACAACCGATTCCCGGCTCCGGTCCCCCCGATTCTATACAATTGACCCCGCAAGGTGCGGTTATTATGAGATCATCGAGAACGATTTCAGAAGCCGGTTTCTCTTTCATAACATTGAGGACTGTCGGCTGTGTACTCCCTGCTAACAAATTGCGGGTGGAGTCATGCTTGGGGTCGCATCCTATTTGTAGGATGTGGTATCCTTTTGAGGCTAATCCGTAAGTGAGATTAGACGAAGTGGTGGATTTTCCGATTCCTCCCTTACCATAAATCGCAATCTGTATCGTGTTCTTCCCCGATTTCGAGTCCTCTATGCTAACACCCGCCGTTTGGTATCCAAAGTAATATTAAGATGGATATATAATCCAACGCTACTATGAACTCTGTTGCTGTTAAGATGGGGGCGATTATCGCCGTCATCATCATAGTCATAGCTGGAGTCGCAGTCTACTTTGGTGGAAGCGGAAGCGACGATTCGACCAGCTACAACATCAAAGGTGCATTACCCGTTCTCGGGAATGCAGATCAGGATTATGACATAGATCAGGATGATCTCGACATAATCCAGAACATCATCGACAAGAAGGAGGGTTACACCCTCGCGAACTATCCCATGGCCGATGCCAACAATGATGGAGATGTTACCTCCGTCGATGCCGACATCGTTCGTGGAGTCATCAACAAGCAGAAGACCACTGTCTACGTCATCAACACGAACTTCGACAGTTCGACTTATGTCGATACCGTCAAATGGCCTCTGAAGGCCGCCATATCCGCCGGTGTTTCCACCCTTCCTATGCTCTTCAAGTGTTCCGGAGTCATGGACTACATCAAGGGAATGGCCCTCTCAGAGCCCTACAATGTGGACTCCTATCTCTACCCTGAATTCCAGGGATGGTCTTCTCTCGGACCCAACATGAGGGAGTTCGATGTCGAAAAGGTCAGAGATATAATGAAGTCCGATGGAGTCGACGGCATCATCTGTGTTGCCGGCCTCAAGGAGAACGAGTCCATCTTCAAGAATATGGGAATCAGCATAGTCAGGCCTGAGTGTTCCGCACCTACTGTCGAAGGATATACCAGCGCCATGCTGCTCATGGGATTCCTCTTCGATGCTCCTACTCAGTCTCTCAAGGTCTCGAGTTGGTTCCAGGATGTGAAGGATGCCATCGACGAGAAGACAAAGGGTGTGAAGACCGTCAATGCCGTCACAATTGGAAGTTCTGGTTCCATCTGGTCCCCCTCTTCCAATTACGCCAAGTGCATCACAGTCGCTAACGGAGGATTCCCCTCAGAGATCATGGGTCAGACGTCCAATATCAAGTTCGGCGATTGGATCTACACGATGAAGGACTGCGATGTCGTCATCGACTTCCACAGCGGAAGCTCCTCCAACAGCTGGTTCAGCGAGGACTGTAACGTTTCCGAGTATACCGCTGCCATCAAGCTGTACAAGGATACCACGATGTATCAGAACGGCAAGGCCTATGTTATCGCATTCGACGTGCCCATGCCCGTGAAGATCGCATACACAGCAGTCGCGCTCTATCCGGAGCAGGTTACTGAGGAGTGGGCCACTGAGATGGCTCAGGACTTCTACGACCAGTTCTTCGGCGGAAAGTTCGACGCATCCAAGCTGAACGTATTCCTCACCACCGAGGAGATTAAAGCACTCTGAAACCCTCTTACGGGGGCGGTCTCGACCGCCTCCGGCACTCTTGATCAAGTGATCCGATGGATTTCAAACAGAGTTATCAGTCGTACATCAGAAGGAAGATCCTATTCATCCTGCTGTGCATATTCGGGGTCTTCATCGCGTTCGGCTTATCTATTTCCGTCGGCGCATCAAACATTGGGTTCTTCGACTCCTTTGAATACATAATCAATCATCTGAAGGGCGTCACCTATCAGCAGTTCTCTGATCCTTGGCTCGACGACATCGTCGTATGGGACCACAGGCTTCCGAGAACGCTTTATGCTATCATTGCAGGTGCGACTCTCGGTGTGGCCGGAGCCGCTATGCAGAGTGTGATGCACAATCCGCTCGCCGATGCTTATACGACTGGAATCTCGTCCGGTGCGATGTTCGGAGTGTCCGTATCTGTTATCTTGGGATTCGATCTCATTGCAACCTCCACCGTTAGAGACATCGGGACCGTACTGAATGCGTTCGTATTCTCTCTGATTCCGATGGTACTGATGGTCATGCTGTCGCCCAAGACCCGGTCCAACCCTTCCACCCTCATCCTTGTCGGAGTGGCTGTCACCTATCTGTTCAATGCGGTTAACATGTTCCTCATGGTGACCACGGACTCGGACACCATGTCGTCCGTCTACATCTGGCTCGTCGGCTCTCTGGCCAACGTGTCCTGGAACAGCTTCCCGTTGGCGCTGGGAATGACGGTTTTCGGAACTATCGTCATAATGCTTCTTTCCAATAAACTCAACATCCTGGCGTTGGAAGATTCCAATGCCAAGACTCTGGGGATAAAAGCGGACAACGTCCGTATCATCTGTCTCGTTGTGATCTCACTGATGGTGGCGACCATCACATGTTACGTCGGAATCATCGGATTCGTCGGCATGGTCGCGCCTCATATCGTAAGATCAGTCATCGATGCAGACAACAAGTATCTGATTCCAGCCTCTGCGATGTTCAGTGCATTGTTCCTGCTGTGCGCCGATGTCTTGGCGAGGTTGATATCCTCCAACGGTTCGGTTCCTGTGGGCGTGGTCATGTCGTTCCTCGGAGCCCCCATATTCCTTTATCTGCTGATCAGGAGGAATTCCAATATCTGGTGAGAAGAGCGATTGGAGCAAGGAGGCCTACCTGAAGCGCAGGAAGATGGTCAAGATGGCCGTTATAGGCGCGGTCATCGTAACATCATTCCTCTCGCTCTATTCCGTATCCCTCACACAGTATCCGATATCCTTCTCGAGGATGATCGAGATCATCATCGAAGGGATCCAAGGCTATGAACCGACCGAATACTATGAGACGATAGAGCATAAGATCATCTGGGAATTGTACATCCCTCGCATCATCGCTGGGTTGATCGTCGGTGCCGTGCTGGGCATAGCCGGAGCAGTCATGCAATCGGTCATCCACAATCCGCTTGCCGATCCATACACCACCGGAATCTCCTCAGGTGCTGCATTCGGTGTGGCGTTGTTCATCGTCTATGGTTTCTCTTTGATACCCGGCAACGACCAGTGGGGTATGATCGTCAACGCGTTCGTTTTTGCGATGATACCTTGTTTCGCGATCCTGCTGTTCGCATCCTTCGGCAAGAGTTCGTCTAGCATGATGATCCTTGTCGGCATCGCCATCATGATGGTGTTCAGTTCTGCCACCCAATTGATAATGTTCGCCGCGGAGCCCGATTCCATCTCTTCCATCTATGAATGGAATATCGGGTCTCTTTCACTCGTGGATTCCCAAGACCTGCCCTATATGTTGGCCGCTCTCGTAATCCTGTGTGTATCGATGATATTCTTGGGAAAATACGTGACGATCATGACTTCCGGCGATCGTATGGCCCAGACGATCGGTGTGAACGCGAAACTCATACGGGTACTCTGCTTCTTCATCGTCTCAGCTTGCGTGGCACTGACCGTCAGCTTCACAGGGAGCATAGGATTCGTAGGATTGGTGATTCCGCATCTGTGCAGGATAATGGTAGGTTCAACGAAGAACATCCTCGCATTATCCGCAGTATTGGGCGCTCTTATGTTGATGGGTTGCGATGCGATAGCGCGTCTTATTATCCTCGGCGGTCTGCCTGTTGGAGTCATCACTGCAGCTGTCGGAAGTCCGATCTTCATCTACTTCCTTGTTCGCAGCAAGAGGGGTTCCTATTACGGATGATTCCTTGCGAATTCGCATTCATATGATGCCAGTCTATTGGATGATACAACCAATTATATATTGTACCTATCATCCAACTACGCGATAGTATGAATGTGAAGTTTATTGCTGTCGGATTGGTTGCAATCCTTATAGTCGCCGGTTCGGCAGTGTTCCTGCTGGCTGGTGACGATGATGAGAACCAGCTCCCGAAGAATGAGGACGGACGTCTGATGATCTTCGGAAATGCGACCAATGATGATTATCTCGATGAGGATGATCTCGAATTGATCGAATCCATTGCCAAAGGTTCCGTTCAATGGGACAAGACCAAGAACCCTTATGCAGATGCCAATCACGATGGGGAGGTCAATTTCGCAGATGTGGAGTTCGTCAAGAGGCTCATCGCTCGCGAATCCATGGACATCTGGTATGTGGACGGGGACAACAAGGTTCAGCAGATCCACTATCCTCTCAAGACCATCGCTATCGTCGGAACACAGCAGATGATCGCCGCTCAGGCTATGGGGATCCTCGACAAGGTCGCCGGTGTCAGCGGTACTCCTCTGGTGTTCGACAACGTCCTCCATAAGACGCTCTCCACCAGGCCTTCTATCAGCAATTCGCCCACCAAGATCGACATCACGATGTACTCCAATGTTGCGCAGACTGTTCCTGGCGGAATCGATGCTGTTCTCTGTGCCGCATCTGGTCTGACCTCTCAGCAGGAAGCATGCGACCAGGCCGGTATCACGCTTGTTCGTATGGATTCCAGCACTCTGAAAGGTGAGATCAGAACATTCCTCACGTTCGGTTATCTCATGCAGAATGAGAAGAGATCTCACGATCTCGCTCAGTTCATCGATGCATTCAACGCAGACATGAACAAGAAGCTCGACACCATTCCTGATGACAAGAGGATCACCAGCCTGGTTCTCTCCAGCAACACCAAGTCCTTCATGGGAGGGCTCGTCTGTTCCAATACCAGGGCGTTCTCTGAAAGGGTCAACCTCGTCGGAACCCACAACAATATCACCAATGCAGACCTCGGCAATGACGAGAAGAAGATGATCGCCGAGGGCGATGTTTGGCATCTTTCCGCCAAGTATCAGAGCGATGTCGTCGTAGACATGGTGACCGGATTCGGTTACAACACGACGGCGGAGGATTTCGCAAAATTCTGGGAGAGGATCTTCGAGGCTCCAGAGTTCTCGATGACCAAGATGAGTGCATATCCCAACGGATTCGCTGTTATCAGCAGGGATATTCCCGGACCTGTGATGATGGGATATTATGCGGAGTTCTTCTATCCAGAAGTATTCGGCGATGGTTACGGAGACAAGGTCCATCAGGCATGGTGTGATCGTTTCTTCGAGGACCTCGGACCCGATTTCGATGCTTCCAAGCAGATCATCCTTTGCACATACGATGACGTCAAGGATCTTCTGAAGAAGTAAACGGATATATCTGCAAAATCACGCCCCCGACTTCCGATGAAGCCGAGGGCACCAAACTCCTTGATTTCTAGAAGCAGTCTTCTGCTCCGATCCGAACAGGGTGCATCGGGCAAGGGAGGTTGCGGATACTATGGAGGCTACGATTGCGGCAATGATTTTCCATGTCGCAGAGCACGGTCCTCCACGCATCTGCTGGTGCCATGTCATGCTCGTCAGTATGAGCTATGATTGCACCTGGGGAAAACAACTAAACGGGTAATCTGGCAGGGATGATTCCCCACATATTTTCAGAAACCTGGTTCAGGCGATAAGATGGGATATGCAGGTTCCGAGAATTTCAGAACAGAGTACCATAAGTACACTTTCAGGAAGATCGCTTTCATACTCATGCTGATGGCGGTCATCGTTCTGTTGTCCGGTTATTCATGCATGATAAGCGGTAGGGACATGACCCTCGTGGAAGGTCTCAGGGCGATCTGGAATCATATCCTTGGAGTCGAGTTCGAATACAATTCGCCCCAATGGTGGGATGATAAGATCATCTGGAGTGTCACGATGCCCAGGGTGGCTCTGGGAATAATCGCAGGTTGCGGTCTGGCCATCTCTGGAGCTATAATGCAGGGGGTTCTATCGAATCCTCTGGCGGAACCGTACACCATGGGCGTTTCATCAGGCGTTGTATTCGGAGCCAATCTCGCAATAGTTGCCGGCCTCTCGTTGGCCAGCAGTGTTCATACATTCGGGATAGTCCTGAACGCGTTCATCGTGGGCTTGGTTCCTGTAGCTATAGTCATAGTGCTGATGCGCATAATGCGCAGCCTCTCTCCGGTGACCATCATCCTGTCTGGGGTCGCCATATCGTATTTCTTCGGAGGACTGAACACGCTTCTCCTGGTGGGAGCCGAGGAGGAGTCCCTCAGCCAGGCCTATCAATGGCAGGTGGGTTCTCTCGAAAATACACTCTGGTCGGAGGTAGAGTTCGTATTCGTGGTCGTCCTCGTTCTGGTGTTCATCTCTTTGTTCCTGTCGAAGTATCTCAATGCATTGACGCAGGGAGACAATCTGGCCAAGAGTCTGGGGATGGATGTGGATAGCTTCAGGCTGTACTGCATGATCCTCGTTACTCTGATGTCGGCCTCAATCCTCTGCTTCACAGGAATCATCGGATTCGTCGGTTTGTTGGCACCTCACATCGTCAGGTTGATAATCGGAGGGGACAACCGTTACGTCCTTCCCGCTTCCTGCGTATTCGGTTCGGCGTTTCTGCTATTCGCGGATACGGTGACTCGTATGATAGCAGGAATCGATGTTCCTGTAGGGGCGGTCATGGCGTTCTTCGGTGCGCCGCTATTCCTTTTCATAATACTGCATAGCAACAAGAGGAGGTGCCTTTATTGAGCGATAATTACACCGATAAGCAGGTGTATTTCAAGGCTCAAAACCGGAAACGGTTATTCATGGTCTTCTTCCTCGTAGTGACTATCGTATCGTTCGTAGTGACGATAGGTCTGAGTAGATACGATGAGATGAGCTTCATCGAAGCGTTTCATGTCCTGGTCCAGCATCTTCTGGGGCATCCTGTTGATGACGATCTGAAAGATTACATAGTGTGGACCAATCTATTCCCTCGTTCCATCGGTACGGTGTTCGTGGGCGGAGCGTTAGCTGTCGGCGGAGCCGTCATGCAGAGTCTGATGCGCAATCCATTGGCAGATCCGTATACAACTGGGATATCCTCGGGAGCAGGACTCGGAGCGACAATGGCGATAGTGCTGGGGATCTCAGTCATACCTGGTTTGACCGGAAACAGTGCATTGATTGCGAATGCATTCATCCTGTCATTGGTCCCTGCTACTGTGATGATCCTGTTGTCGTGGAAGAAGCAGACGACTCCTTCCGAACTAATCCTGATCGGAGTCGGCGTGATGTATTTCTTCTCTGCATTCACCACGATAATCATGCTGATGGCCGATCCCGGAGACCTGGGCTCTGCCTACATGTGGAACCTGGGCAACATGGGGGCGCTGGATTGGGAGAATCTTCCTCTGATTGTATCTGCATCAGTGGTTTGCAGTCTGATTCTCATGATGATGTGGAGCAAACTCAACGTGGTGGCATCCGGGGATAAGACTGCGAGGTCGTTCGGAGAGGACGCATTCAAAATCCGTAGGTTCGGTCTCATCGTAATATCGTTGTTGACTGCAGTCATAGTGTGCTATACAGGAACCATCGGATTCGTGGGATTGGTCGCTCCGCATGTAGTGAGATTATTCATTGGATCCAATATGAGGTATCTCATACCAGGGTCCTTCATGTTCGGGGCGGCATTGTTGCTGGTGTCTGATGCTATCTCAAAGATGCTCATTCTGCCTATCGGAGTGATAACTTCTATCATAGGCGGTCCAATGTTCCTAATGCTGTTGATAAAGCAGAGGAAACAGGAGAATCGTTTGTGATTTCGAGACTTTGGTTCGTCTGAATTTCGAAATGAAGAATCCACACGCCCATAGGATGTCCTTCCGATGCTCCATTATACGTCCTTTCGCATCCCGACCCCGATACGAACATGACGGAGGAGCTGGAGGTTCTGTGCAAAGCCTTCATCGATGCGAGGGCCCTCATCGGAGACGTCGGAGGGGTCCGCAGGAAGGACACCGTCGCTGGTGTCTACGACGCGGTGACCGATATCGATGTGGCGGTCGAGAGGAAGGTCATCGGAGCGATCCGCTCCGCATTCCCCGATGATGCGATCATCGCCGAGGAATCCTCCCCAGATGCGATAGCCGAAGGACGCACCTGGGCCCTGGATCCCATCGATGGAACAGTTAACATGACCCGCGGCATCCCCTTGTACGGGATGCAGGGTGTATTCATGAGGGACGGAGCCCCCGAGGCATCCGCCATCCTCCTCCCGGAGTCCGACGAGATCTTCACAGCCTCCTCCGAAGGAGCTTTCCTCGACGACGATCCGATACACGTCGCCGAACCGCGTCCGCTGAAGGAATGCATCCTCACGACCGGCGACTTCAGCAGGAGGTCGCAGGACTACCGGAGGATGCAGGCGCTCCTATTATCCGAATGCCGCGACTGTGTCGCCAGGTTCAAGATGTTCGGTGCCGCATGCGTCGATTTCGCATACCTCGCATGCGGAAGGACCGACATACACGTCCGTTTCGTCAACAAGATATGGGATTTCATGCCCGGTCTGTATCTCGCGGAGAAGGCGGGAGCCGTCTACGACCGGGACCTCTTCGACGAAACGGGGATACTGATCCTCTGCTCCTCCGAAGAGGTTCTGGATGAAGCCTTGAATGAGATCCTTCCGAGGATCAGCCCTTCATCTTCCCGCCGATGAGAGCCATCGATGCCAGAAGGCACTCGAGCTGTATCCTCTCGCTGCTCCCCTCGACGATCCTGAACTCGCACTCCCCGGTCTTCTCCATCAGGCGGACCTTCTCGTAATCCGAGATCTCCAGGTCGAATATCCCGGAGTGGATCTGCTTGATGATGTCCTGCCCGGAGAGACCGTACTCGGTCATCGTCTCCTGCAGCAGGTCCTTGGCGCCGATGTAGTTCCCTTCCAGCGCGGTGGTCATGATACGTCCGACGACCTCCGGGTTCGCCAGACCCGCGGTCTGGTAGATCAGATCGAGGTCGATTCTCTTCCCCAACGATGCGGCCACCTGCAACGAGTTCACGGCCCTGCGCATGTCGCCTCTGGCGATATCGACGAGTCCGTTCAGCGCATCATCGTCGATGTCCACCTTCTCATCCGCGATTATCTTCGAAAGGTAATCGTGGATCTCCTGGTCGGAGAGGGGCTTGAACTTGAACACGGCGCACCTGGACTGGATGGGGTCGATGATCTTCGACGAGTAGTTGCATGAGAGGATGAACCTGCAGATGCTGGAGTACTTCTCCATGGTGCGTCTCAGCGCGGCCTGCGCATCCGATGTCAGAGCATCAGCTTCATCCATGAATATGATCTTGAACTCGGCTCCGCCGATGGGCGAGGTCCTGGCGAACTCCTTGATCTTCCCGCGGACCACGTCTATCCCCCTCTCGTCGGAGGCGTTGAGCTCGATGAAGTTCCCCTGCCAGTTCTCCCCGAACATCCCGCGGGTGAGCGCAAGGGCGCAGGTGGTCTTCCCGGTCCCGGCGGGACCCGTGAAGAGGAGATGGGGCATGCTCTTCGATCTGACGTAGGCCTTCAGCCTGTCGGTCACGTGCTTCTGCCCAGCAACATCGTCGAGCGTCCTCGGCCTGTACTTCTCCGTCCAGATCTCGTTCATGGGAACCGGTCGTCAATATCCCCAAAGGATAATAGGATTGTCGCTCGGTTTCAGGCATCCAGGCTGTTCTCGTCTGTGAGGAACTGCATCAGGCCTATGAAGAGTATCCCGTTCTCGTCCATGTTCGGCTTCATGCTGTCCCCGACGATGATGACCTTCCTGAAGAAGTCGTTGATCTTCATCAGGGACCTGAGCTCCTGCTCCCTCTTGTCCGGATCGTCGATGCGGTATGCGGATTGGACGTAGGTGGTCCTGCTGCCCTTCCTCGCGATGAAATCCACTTCTGTCGTGATCTGCGTCATCTTCCCGTCGATCATCCTCCTGAATCTCACCACTCCGATGTCCACCTCGTATCCTCTTGAACGGAGTTCGTTGTAGACGATGTTCTCCATGATACGGGGGCGGTCCGAGATCCGACGGAAGTCGAGTCCGGCGTTGGCGATGCCGTGGTCCACCGGATAGTACTTCTCCAGTGCTCCGATGTATTTCCGTCCCTTGATGTCGTATCTGTTCGCTTTCTCGAACAGATATGCGTTCTCCAGGAATTTGATGTATCTCGATACGGTCTCCTCATCCGCGGATACGCCTTCCCGGGACAGCAGGGCATCCCTGATCACGGAGGGGTTGACAAGGGAGCAGGAGGTCGATGAAAGGATATCGACCAGGTCCCTCGGCAGTTCGGGACGTCTGATCGTCTCGAACTCCCGGACATCCGCCAGGCAGGCTTCCACGATCCCATCCAGGTAGGTCCTCCTCTCTTCTTCGGTATCGAGCCCTGAGAGGGCAGGAAGGCCGCCACGGTCCATGTATTCATCCAGGGCATCCATGGTATCCCCTTTGTAGATCCGGAGGAACTCGGAGAACGACAGCGGTCTGACGTTGATCTCATCGCCTCTGCCTCTGAATTCGGTGATCACATCCGATGAGAGGGATCCGGAGTTGGATCCGGTCACGTAGATGTCCAGATTGTCATTCCTGAGGAGGGAGTTGATCATCGCTTCGAAGCCCTTGACGAGTCGTATTCCATCCAGGAGGATGTAGTGCATGGAATCATCACCTATCAACGACATGATCTTGTCGTGAAGCTTCTTCACGTCGCGATACTCCTCGTTCTCTTCTGAATCCAGGGCGATGGCGATGATGTGGGAATCTTCCACTCCGGAACGGACGAGATGTTCTCTGAAGAGATCGAACAGGAGATACGACTTGCCGCATCCGTGCACTCCGGTGATGATCTTCACCATGCCGTTGTGCTTTCTCGCTACGAGCTTGTCCAGATATCTGTCTCGCGGAATCTCCATTGTACTGTCATCGGAAATAAGTGTTAGTTGATACATGTTTCCGATTACATGTCGTTATGCATAACCGAAGAGTGGTCCGGACAGGATTCTTCGGAATGTTTAGTTAGAGCAATCTAATCAAAACGGAATGGTTTAATAATTCTAACAGATGCCGCGCGACGATGAGAAAGGAAGGCTACGGGCTGCTGCTCGCCACCATCGCGATCAGCATGTTCCTGGACGGATTGGACGGAACTATCGTCAATGTCGCATTGCCTGATATCGCCACGTCCTTCGGGATAGGCACAGGAGATACATCATGGGTGGTCACCGTCTATTTCCTGATGATGGCCGGACTGATCCTCGTCTTCGGCAGGATCTGCGACAAGGGCGCCATAAAGAAGGTCCTGATCTGCGGGATGGCCGTCTTCACGTTGGGATCGCTGTTCTGCGGCCTGTCGCCCACCTTTCCCCTGCTCCTCGCCAGCCGCGCCTTCCAAGGCATCGGGGCCGCGATGCTCGCCTCGTCGGCGGTGATGCTCGGAGTGAAGTTCCTTCCGAGGGAGCACCTAGGGCTGGCGATGTCCCTCGTCGTGCTCGGGACGTCGATCGGAGTCGCCGTCGGACCCACGATGGGCGCGTTGCTGACGGAGTTCATCTCGTGGCATTGGATCTTCTTCATCAACGTTCCGATAGGGGTAATAGCGATCCTGATGGCCAGCAGGGCCGTCCCGAAGGACGGCGGCCTCCAGGAGGGTGATCTGGATGCCGTCGGTTCGATCCTCCTGTTCGCATCCATCATCCTCGGATTGTTCGCCATCGAGAGGGTCCCGTCCGTCGGTTTCAACGCCGCCGGCATCGCCGCTCTTGCGGGATGTCTGATCTTCTTCGTCGTGTTCATGATGTACGAGCGGGGAAGGGCCAGCCCGGTGCTGGAGCTCAGGCTGTTCCGCAACAGGGACTTCGACATGGCCGTCGTGGCCTACATGCTGGTGAACATGGCCATCATGGGCATCATCTACCTCGTGCCGTTCTTCCTGAGGAAGATCATGGAGTTCGAGACCCTGGAGAGCGGGCTCTTCCTCTCGCTCCAGGCGGTCTCGATGATAGCATGCTGCCTGATATCGGGGAGGAAATCCGACAAGCTGGGGGACCGCCCCTTCGCCATCATCGCATGCGCTCTCCTGGTGACGTTCATGCTCCTGCTCTTCCTGTGGAACGAGGATTCCCCGTTGATCGTCATCGCAATCTCCCTTCTCGTCTGCGGAACCGTCTGGGGTGTCGGAGGGGGACCGATGGGCGCCAGGATAGTCGACGCCCTCGACGAGGAGGACAAGGGCTCCGGTTCGTCGATGATCTCCTTCATCATGTACTTCAGCTCCGCGCTCGGTACCGCATTGGTAGCGGGCCTCTTCGGATTCGGTTCCGGAGCCGGTTCCGGCTCCATAGCCGATGTCGGAATGGACGTGTTCATGGACGGATTCGTGTTCTGCGCCGCCGTGTTCGCCGCTATCTCCTTCGCCGCACTGGTCTTCTCCTACGTCCTCAGGACGGACAGGAGGTCGGAATGAACACCGACGGAGGCAGGAAGTTGGCGAGGCTCCTATCGGTCGGATCCATGATGGAGCTGAGGATCATCAACGGCTCCTGCATTGGAACCGTGGATCCGTCGATATCCTACAAGGACGCCTTATTCCTCGATACGATCTCCGAGATGGAGGGCTGCACCCTGTCCAGGCTCGCCGAGGCCGCGTGCGTCACCAAGCCCACCGCCACGGTGAGGGTCAACAGGCTTGTGGACCGCGGCATGGTACGCAGGATAAGGGACCAGGAGGACGGCCGCAGGGCGTATCTCGAACTGACCGACGATGTACGCGACGTGTACCGTTTCGAGGAGGATGTCCTCCAGAGGATCGTCTCCTCCCTTGAGGAGATCCACGGTCCCGAGAGGACGAGGGAGTTCATCGACATGGTCTCGGAGGCCACCGCCCTGATGATGGACATCTCCCCCGACGGCTCCTCCGGCGGGAAGGATATTGAAGGATCGGCGCGATCGCCCTCCCATGAAGATCTACGAGGCCTACGAGCTGGCGATCAAGCTGGGGATGTCCAAGGACCCCCGTCCCGACGACGAGGTCCGCCGCGTCCTGGACGAGGCCAGGAAGGAGTACGACTCCTCCGACGACTCCGAGAGGGAGCTGTTCGACGCCGAGCGCCTCTGGAACCCGTACTTCGACTGCCGCTTCTCCTACGGTGCCGACGAGGCCCACGAAGCCGAGGCGGAGAGGCTGATGTGGGGCATCGACATCGGAACCGGCGAGGTCCTCCTCGCCGATAGGCTGAGGGAGAAGGGGGAGAGGATCGACGCGGTCGTCGCACATCATCCCTTGGGATCGTCCCGCGTCCTGTTCCCGAAGGTCATGTCCATGCAGGCGGACATGTTCCACAGCGAAGGGGTTCCGATCAACGTCGCCGAGGGCATCATGGGTCCGCGCACGGACGAGGCCCTCAGGAACATCATGGGGGTGAACCACAACCAGGCCGTGGACGCCGCCAGGCTCCTGGGGATCCCGCTGTTCAACGTGCATTCGGCGGCGGACAACATGGTCCAGTCCTATCTGACAGGACTGTTCGAGGAGGCCCGCCCCAGGACCCTCGGGGATATCGTCGACGTCCTGATGAAGGAGCCGGAGTACCGCGAGGCCGCGAGGAGCAACGCCCGTCCGAGGATCATGGTCGGGCGCAAGGACTCCAGGTGCGGCAGGATCCTGTGCAAGATGACCGGAGGGACCTCCGGTCCGAAGTCGATGTACGAGGCCCTCTCGAGGGCGGGAGTGGGGACCGTCGTGGGGATGCACTTCCCTGACAGCCACTACGATGCCGCCAAGGAGGCGAACGTGAATCTCGTTGTGAGCGGGCATATGCCCTCCGACAGCCTCGGCATCAATCTGATCTGCGACCGTTGGGCCGATCACGGGATCGAGGTCGTTCCGTGCTCGGGATTCATAAGATGCGAGAGGGATTGAGCCGTTACGGGCTTTCACCTGCTTTCCAGTCACCCGTTGGGGTATAGCAGTGTAGGTTGGAATGGGAGAAGGAAGACATCGGATAGAAGAGGCCCGAGGGTGACGAATCATACTTTCGCATCCTCGGGTCGGTTACGGCATTTCGACGCCTGATGGATGTCATGGCTGGAAATGCGGACAGTGCTTCTATTTCGCATCGATCATGGTCGGCAGATCTGTATCGAGTCCTTTCAGGGAGTTGCAGAACTCCTGGATGGATCCTACATTCTCCAATGCCCTCCGGTATGACTCGGGTTTCTTCCTTCCGTCTATTTCATAACCGGCGGATTTCAGGATTTGGTCGAGATTCGGGTCGTTCATGATGGGGACGATGCGACTGTAGAACGGCGAGTTCTTGAACAGATCCCTGGATCTGAATGATTTGGCACTTAAGCGGTCACCGTCCACATCCATGATCACAAATATTGTGATTTCATCCATCTTCAGATTCTTGGTCGATCTGCCTTTCTTGTAGTCACGGTAATACCTGTTTAGAGATTTCAGGTCCTTGAACGATCCTTGACACAGGTATTCTCCAGATTCGCGTAAGGATATTGTTTCAGAACCGTTCGCTTTGGAAACCGGGACCACATCTGTACGTAACCAGAGCGATATGAACTTGCATAGTATGATCTCACACTCGCCGTGTTCTACCGCAACGAACAGAGTCATTCGTCCACCTTGCTCATCTCGGCGATTCCAGGAAGTCCGAGGTCGGCGATATAGGGGATTCCCATGAAGTTTCCTTCATAGTACTTGTGACGAATGCTGTTCGCTTTTCTGATCCTCTCTATCGAGGAGACGCAACGGATCTTCTTGAATCCGTCCATGTCCACGCCTATAACATATACGCTGTTGGCATCGAGTTCGTCCATCAGACACGTGTTGTGTGTGGTGGCCACGAGCTGTCCCTTGATATCAGGGATGGTCTGTTCGATGACGCCGGAGATAAGAAGATCATGAACTCCCGTGTCCATCTCGTCGATGAATACGCATCCTCCCTGGACACACGAGATGAGGGCGGACATAAGATGTATCATCTTCCGGGTGCCGGTTGATTCCCAGGATGCGGGGATGTCGCGGATTTTGCCGGATATCCTTTTTTGGAAGAACAACTCATAATCGATGAATTCGCCATTTATCTCCTTCTTGAAGAACGCACCAGTGATGTCGGTATACAATCTGGAGAAGAAGCTGGAGATCATATTTTGGATGATATCCAGGTCCATCCCTCTATCGGATCTGATATGCCCTTTGGGCATATCGATACCGGCCATCACGATAGGGAATGATCTGGTATCCACTATCGTAGAATTGATCTCCTGTATGAAATTCAAGAGATTCTTGTTGACATTTTCATCGATGAATTGGAGATTGCTCTCTCTGAGATCCTCATTCATTATGCATATCAATGAACGTTTGCCCCAATACTGTGCAATCTCGCTCTTGATCTTGTCCCTCAATCTTTTGTCCTTCAGAAGTCCACGGACGAAGTACGGTTCCTCTCCGGACTCCAATCTGAATAGTACACCTCTGCGACTGTTGATCCTGTTCTCCAAGACCTCTTTGATGAGGGTGCCGTCTTTATCGAATTCTATCGAGTATCTGGCATCGGATCCATCGATGAAGAACGTATAAGCGAGTTTCATCGTTTCTTCGGAACCGATCATGTGTAGATTCTTGGCTAGTTGTTTTAAATCATCATCTGGAGGGGATGATGGAAGATTAATCCCGGGATTCTCTTTCAGTTTTCTAAGGGATCCGGAGCATACTTTCAGTAGGAAAACAGCATTGATCAGATTGCTCTTTCCAGAACCGTTCTCACCATAGATGAATGCATGATTCTTGACTGAACCGTTCTTGCCGCTCAGGTCTAATTCGATCTGACTGAAAGATTGGAAATTCTCCAATTCCATCGAACGCAACATATGGTTGAGAATGCGATTGTTATATTTAATGGATATTAATGACTAAAAAATAGCCAAATATCACATCAATCAACAAACTGGTTAATGGTGACGAAGGTTTCAGTCAGTATGATAACAAAATTGCAATCGTATGTTCTAAGGTAATGTATTTATATCCTCCTCCCCATCTACATCCCGAAGACGGGGAGGAGT
>ERZ1026850.341-NODE-341-length-30176-cov-8.993858_pt1 | contig 30176 bp, 26 predicted proteins | sample MGYA00380155_ERZ1026850 | MGnify/ENA primary metagenome ERZ1026850 (study PRJEB33269, sample SAMEA4719791) | human gut metagenome | biome: human-associated habitat; feature: organic feature; material: feces | place: Cameroon | collected 2013-10 ... | reverse complement strand
ATAGAAACCTGCGAGGGGAGAGAATAATAAAATACCAGGAATGTCTCAGATTGAGAGATTTCTGGTATTTTTTGTGTGTATGGTTTTTGGGTGGGAAATGTGGTAGTATAGAGGGAGTATAAATTGTGTCAGGGAGGATTGGAAAATGACAGTTTTGGAAAGGCTTAATGCTCTTCGTGATTTGATGAGGGAGAAGGGTATCGATGCATATCTGGTGCCGACGGATGATTTTCATGGATCTGAATATGTAGGGGATTATTTTAAATGCCGAAAGTATATTACAGGGTTTACTGGGTCAGCGGGTACTGCTGTGATCATGCAGGATATGGCAGGTCTGTGGACGGATGGAAGATATTTTTTGCAGGCAGCTGATCAGCTTGAGGGAAGCACCATTCAGCTCTTTAAAATGGGCGAGCCGAATGTGCCGACAGTTCATGAATTTCTTGCAGATAAGCTGAAAAAAGGCATGTGCCTTGGTTTTGACGGACGTACAGTCAGTGCCAGGGAGGCAGAAGAATTAGAAGAACTTTTAAAGGAAAAAAAGATTACTTTTGCTGTAAACGATGATCTTATCGGAGCAATCTGGAGTGACCGTCCGGCGCTTTCCTGTGAACCGGCAATGGAGCTGGATGTAAAATGGGCTGGCGAGTCAAGAGCAGATAAGATTGCTAAAATCCGTGAGCAGATGAAAGAAAAGAAGGCAGATTATTTTGTGCTTACTTCACTGGATGATATAGCATGGTTTTTGAATATTCGTGGAAATGATGTTCACTGCTGTCCGGTTGTTCTTTCCTACCTTGTTATGACAGATAAAGAACTCAGATTGTTTGCAAATGCAGATGTCTTTTCAGAAGACATCAAATCAAATCTGGAAGCAGATGGAGTAAAGATTTATCCATATAATGATGTCTATTCTTATGTTCAGACGATAGATGCAGACAAGAAAGTACTGCTCTCAAAAGCAAACGTAAACAGCCGTCTGGTAAGTAATATTCCATCAGAAGTTACAATCCTGGATGAGGAAAATCTGACCCTTCTTCCGAAGGCGATCAAGAATGAAACTGAGGTGGAAAATGAAAGAATCGCACATGTCAAAGATGGTGTTGCGGTTACAAAATTCATCCGCTGGATGAAGGAAAACGTTGGAAAAGAAAAGATCACTGAACTCAGTGCAGCAGAAAAATTATACCAGTTCCGCAGTGAACAGGAGCATTTTATAGGGAACAGTTTTGATCCGATCATTGCCTATGGAAAGCATGCTGCAATTGTACATTACAGTGCAACAGAAGAGACAGATATTCCGTTTGAAGCCAGAGGAATGGTGCTTGCAGATACAGGCGGACATTATCTGGAAGGCTCAACAGATATCACAAGAACTATAGTTCTTGGACCTGTAACAGATAAAGAAAAGAAATATTTCACAGCTGTTCTGCGTGGAAATCTGAATCTTGGAGCAGCAAAATTTAAACACGGCTGTACAGGTCTGAACCTGGATTATATTGCAAGAGAACCACTCTGGGAGATGGGCGAGGATTATAATCACGGTACAGGACATGGTATTGGATATCTTCTTAATGTGCATGAAGGACCAAACAGTATCCGTTGGAAAAATATTGCCGGAAGCCCGGCAGCAGTGCTTGAAGAGGGTATGCTTACATCAGATGAACCAGGCTATTATCTTGAAGATGAATTCGGCATCCGTCATGAAAATATAATTCTCTGCAAGAAGGCAGAAAAGAATTCATTTGGACAGTTTATGTGCTTTGAACATCTGACTATGGTACCATTTGATCTGGATGGAATTGATCCGGAACAGATGTCTGTTCGTGAAAGAAAGCTGCTCAACGAGTACCATAAAGAAGTATATAAGACAATATCACCATATCTTAACGAGGACGAAAAAGAATGGCTGAAACAGGCAACCAGAGAGATCTGACAAAAGGAGAAAAGACAAAATACCGATTGGCAAGAGCCATGAAAGAATGTATGAAATCTACTTCAGTAGAGAACATTACTGTGAAACAGATTACAGAAAACTGTGGACTTACCAGACAGACTTTTTACCGAAATTTTATGGATAAATACGATCTGATCAACTGGTATTTTGACAAGCTTCTGGCGAAATCCTTTGAGCATATGGGACAGGGAAAGACTGTTTATGATGCGTTGGTAAAGAAGTTTACATACATTCAGGAGGAGCAGACTTTCTTTGCAGCTGCTTTTCGGTATGATGAGCAGAATTCTCTGCGTCAGCATGACTTTGAGCTGATCCTGGATTTCTACGAAAAATTAATTTGTGAAAAAACTGGCAAAGATATGGATGAAAGCATCCATTTCCTTCTGGAAATGTACTGTCAGAGCTCTATTTATATGACTGTAAAATGGGTGACAGGAGAGTTGACATGTACTTCGGAAGGTCTTGCAGCCATATTGGTGGATGGTATGCCGGGGAAACTGACAGAAGTTTTTTCAGGCCTCGGAATCTTGAACTAGAAATGCCTTGAATGCCTGAAAACATAGGAATTAACGGATGATTTGAGATGTTCGGCAAAAGTCTGTAGTGATTTTTACTGAATGTGATTATTTGAATTTAGAACATATCACGAAAGTTACAGAAAACGTTACACTTGACGAATTCTGTAACTTTCTTTTTTATTTCAATATTGTTAATATAGTAACAAATTTAGAAAGCTGTTTCTAAACAACAAATAAAACACCATTTAAACAATTCAGAAAGGATGTAATCATCATGGCAAACAGAATTAATTTAAACGGAACTTCTTATCACGGAGCAGGTGCAATCGCTGAAATCGCAAATGAAGCAAAAGCTCATGCATTCAAGAAAGCATTTGTATGTTCTGACCCGGACCTGATCAAATTCAATGTAACAAGTAAAGTAACAGATGTTCTTGCAAAAGAAGGACTGGAATACGAAATTTATTCTGATATCAAGGCAAATCCGACTATCCAGAATGTACAGAACGGTGTAGCTGCATTCAAGAAATCCGGAGCTGATTATATCATTGCAATCGGTGGTGGTTCATCCATGGATACTGCAAAAGCAATCGGTATCATCATTGCAAATCCAGAGTTTGAAGATGTAAGAAGCCTGGAAGGTACAGCACCGACAAAGAATCCTTGCGTGCCGATCATCGCAGTTCCGACAACCGCAGGTACAGCAGCAGAGGTTACAATCAACTACGTTATTACAGATGTTGAAAAGAAACGTAAATTCGTGTGTGTTGACCCTCATGACATGCCGATTATCGCAGTTGTTGATCCGGAAATGATGTCTTCTATGCCTAAGGGACTGACTGCTTCAACAGGTATGGATGCCCTGACTCATGCGATCGAAGGTTACACTACAAAAGCAGCATGGGAAATGACAGACATGTTCCATCTGAAAGCAATCGAGCTGATCTCCAAATCTCTTCGCGGAGCAGTTGATAACACCAAAGAAGGCCGTGAAGGAATGGCTCTTGGACAGTATATCGCAGGTATGGGATTCTCAAATGTAGGTCTTGGAATCGCACATTCCATGGCTCATACACTGGGAGCTGTTTATGATACTCCACATGGTGTTGCATGCGCTATGATGCTTCCGATCGTTATGGAATACAACCAGGAATGTACTGGTGAAAAATACCGTGAAATCGCACGTGTAATGGGTGTCAAAGATGTAGATTCCATGACACAGGATGAGTATAGAAAAGCAGCAATCGATGCAGTAAGAAAACTTTCTGTTGACGTTGGAATCCCGACAAAACTGGAAGCAATCAAAGAAGAAGATCTTCAGTTCCTGGCAGAATCTGCATATGCAGATGCATGCGCACCGGGAAATCCGAAGGATGCAAGTGTAGAAGATCTGAAGGAGCTTTTCAGAAAGATTATGTAATTTGGAAGAATTATAGAAAACCGCAAAGGGACTTCGCCAGTCCCTCTGCACACCCTGGGCTGGGTGTTTGACAAAAATTTAATCGTATGGGGAATCCTTTGAAAATTTCTCCTGGTGTTTCAGGTGGGGAGGTTTTCGTGTGAAGGATTCCTCTTTTTGTGTTTGGGATTCTTGAGTCCTGGCTGTGGAATGGAGAAGGATTGTTCTGTTGTATGCCATACTATGGGTAAACGAAAGATTGGATGACCACGGTAGAAGTATAAATAGTAACAGAGTACATAAATTCAATGACCTATTGGTTATACTGTGGTATATTGGTAAAAAAATGAAGAGAAGGAACGGGTTATAAGTATAGAAGTTGAGATCAAGTTAAAGATTAATGAGAAGAAAAGCATAGAAGAGAAAGTAACTGTTCACAGGTAATATCCCGCGAGGTGTTTTGCCATGAATATGGCAAAATCCCGAGACATACAGGGCAAAATGCCATCACCGAAGGTGATTTGGAATGCATTTTGACCAAGTTACTGCGAACGGAGTGAACAGTAACAAGAGAAACTGGCAGACTCTGGTTTCCAAAAAGGTGCGCTTGTTCGGGAGTCAGATACTTACTATATGGCGGCGCATCATGATTTTGTGGCTTTGGATGAGGCACTTCGTGTACGCAGTACGGAAAACAGGACAACAGGTGAGAAGTCTGCTGCCATCACTTATAAGGGCGCGAAACTGGATAAGATTTCCATGAGCATGCAGGATACGACACGAACCTCATATTTGTCCATGCTATTGGCAAAATAAAATACTTAAATTTGCGTCCCTTTTGGCGTTTTTGGCGTCTAATAAGTAGAAGCACATAAACAGAGGCTTTTACACAACATTTCCTGATGACCGGTCATAGACAGGAGAATGGAGAAATCAATGAATAATGAATTTTTGATACGAAGGGCGAAGAAAGACGACAAAGATGCCTTCTGCAGACTGATGGATGAGCATTTGCAGTGCATGTACAAGATGGCATCCGCATATCTCAAAAATGATGAGGATGTTGCCGATGCGATCCAGGAGACCATTCTTTCCTGCTACGAAAACCTGAAAAGTCTGAAGCAGAACAGATATTTCAAGACATGGATGCTGCGGATTCTGATCAATAAATGCAAGGATATTCTGAAGCAGAAAAAACAGGTCACTTACATGGATCAGATGCCGGAAACCCCTTTTTATGAGGAAGAATATGCTGCAAAAGAGTGGGCACAGATGCTGGAACCGCTGGATAATAAATATCGTCTGGTGATTCTTCTGTACTATATGGAAGGATTCAATATCCGGGAGATCAGTGACATCCTGGACATGAAAGAAAGCACTGTGAAATCACGTCTTCAGCGAGGCAGAAAACAGGTTGCAGAACTGTATGAATATAAAGTCAGGGAGGGACGTGCGTAATGATGAGTCTTAATGATAATGAAAAGGATTTTCAGAAAAAACTTCAGGAAAAAACAGAAATACCGGTGATCGTGCATGAGCGCGTAAATCATGCATACCGTCTGATCGAGAATAATACTGTGGTGCAGAAAAAGGCACCAAAAGATCCTTATCACTGGATGAAGATCGGAGGAAGAATTGCAGGGGGGATGGCGGCAGTGCTTGCGGTCGGATTTATTTTTTGCGCGGTGAATCCGGTCATGGCCAAAAACCTTCCGGTGGTTGGAGGACTTTTTGAGATACTGCAGGACAATGTGAGTTTCTTTGGTGATTTTTCAGAGCATGCAACGACTCTGGAAGCCGTTGATACTACTGAGACAGATACAGAAGGAAACCCGCCGGAAGATACTGAGGCAGAACAGGATACGACAAAGGATGACACCGCATATACCAAGACAGCGGACGGTCTGACGATCACATGCTCGGAAGTATACGCGAACAGTCAGGCGGTCTATATAACCATGCAGCTTAAGAGTGATAATCCATTTCCGAAGACAGAAACTCTGGCAGAAAGTGGAACACCAGTCATTGATCTGGATATGACTGGAAGTGTGGATTTTAACCAGGAGGCAGATCCGATCATTGACGGTCAGGTGGAAGGACAGTTTCTGGATGACAACACATATGCATGTATTTTCCGTTATGATCTTGCTCAGGCGGCAAAAGATTACACGGAATATAATGAGAAATACAATGAAATGACACAGCAGGTATTGGATGAGATGGGAATTACAATGGATGATATGGACGATGAGACAGATGAAGGGTATGCGCTGCTGGAAGAATTTATCAATAAAGTATCTGAGCGTGGTGGAGCATATCAGAAATATATTAAAGAAATTGAGATCCCGGATACATTTAACCTGCATCTGGATATCACGAAGGTAAGGGGGCTGGAAGCAGACTATGAGTGGTCAGAAGCTGATGATATGGAGGATGCCGGTTACTACAAATATGAAGGTGACTGGAATTTTGATATTCCGGTTACAGTAGACGATTCTCAGACCGAAGTTCTGGAGCTGAACGATACTAATGATGCAGGTATTGGCCTCAGATCCGTAATCCGTACACCGTATGAGCTGACAGTAAATGAGCTTTATGAGGATGGCTCTGACAGTGACTGCTTTATGGTTGCTCTTGATGCTAACGGAAACAAACTTCCATACAATGATTCAACCGGAAACTGCAATAATTTTACAATCCAGGACAGAGATATTTCCACTGTTGACATCTATATTCTGGATTATACTCAATACATGGATGAACTGAAGGGACCGGATAATTACAACAACAACGAAAACAAACCGGAAGGTCAGAAGTGGAGCAATCTTCTCGACCAGTATGCAAAATATCATAAGACCCTGCATTTTGACTGATAATATTATAGAATGAATGAAATAATAAGATAGTATTTTACTTTTTGGGTGGAAACGGGTATCATATGGGTAACAACGTTTTCACCCAAGGAGGAGATTATCATGAAGATTGGTTTTATCGGTTGTGGAAATATGGCGACAGCCATTTTAAAAGGAATTCTGAAAAGCGGTGAGGTGGCAGCACCAGACATCATTGCATCTGCCAAATCAGACAAGACCCGCGAAAAGATCGAAAAGGAACTTGGTATTCAGAAGGCAGATAGGAATGCACAGGTTGTGGAATTTGCTGATGTAGTATTTCTGGCAGTAAAACCGCAGTTCCTGGAAGGTGTTCTGGATGAGATCAAAGCCAGCGTAAAGGAAAATCAGATTTTTATCTCTATTGCACCGGGAAAAACTCTTCAGTGGTTTGCTGAGAAGCTTGGAGAGAAGACAAAGGTTATCCGTACAATGCCAAATACACCGGCAATGGTCGGTGAGGGTATGACTGCTCTTTGTGTGAATGATCTGGTGACAGAGGAAGAGACAGCGCTGGCAGTAAAACTCTGCAATACCTTTGGTAAAACAGAAGTAATCCCGGAGCGTCTGATGGACGTAGTGGTAGGCGTTTCCGGAAGCTCCCCGGCATATGTGTTTATGTTCCTTGAGGCAATGGCAGATGCAGCAGTTGCAGATGGAATGCCGAGAGCACAGGCATATAAATTTGCCGCACAGGCGGTACTTGGAAGTGCGAAGCTGATGCTTGAGACAGGAAAACATCCGGGAGAACTCAAAGATATGGTATGCTCTCCGGCAGGAACAACCATCCAGGCAGTACGTGTACTGGAAGAAAAAGGCCTCCGCAGTGCAGTGTTTGAAGCACAGACAACATGTGTGAATAAAGCTAAGGGAATGTAAAACAAATTGTCATAAAGTTTGTCTGGTCAGCCATTATTTCTACAAATGTAGAATTAATGGTTGACTTTTTATTTCTACAGATGTAGAATACAAATAACTTCTACAGATGTAGAAAATATAAATCAGGGAGAATCCATTATGAAAACAAAAACAACAAAATTTATGACACTTATGACTGTAGCAACATTTGGGATTTTTTCGGCCGGAACTGTTATGGCAGCCGGAAATAATGATTTCTATACGCAGCCGCCGGCTGGTTCTGCCTGGGAGAAGGCAGATACAGAAGGTACTTATGCCAGCTATACGAATGGAAGTGACTATGTAAATATTTATAAATATTCACTGGAGGATGTTAAAACAGGAATTGCCAAATGTAACGATACATACGAGGCCTGCTACCAGACAATTTATTCAGAGGGAAACAGTTTGTATATGGCAGTAGGATATGCAAAAGATGCAGATGACATTGGTGATGTCAGAAAATTTGTAGAGTATATTTCTTATCCGGGAAATCCGTCTCTTACGAGAGAGGCTGACGAAAATGCAGCAGGAAAGTCTGATAAATCAGAGACCGGTACTTCCGGTCAGAAGTCCGGAGGAGAGACAAATTCCTCTGATTCTGATACAGAAAAAAATTCTGCCGCAAATTCATCCGATAACAGTGATGACTCAGATATTCTTAGTACCTCACCGTTAACATTAGTTGACAGTGATGGAAATACAATTGAGATCAACTATATTCTTCACAAAGATTATTCCTGTGAATATCGTGGAGATGACGGAATGGAATATACTGATAACGGAGATGAAACCTACACAGATGAAAACGGAAATACATACTCAGCGCTGAATGATGACACACATCATCTGGGACATACGCTGGAACAGCATGATCTTCAGGATGCGGACGGCAATACTGTGACGGTTACGGAAACTACAAATGGTGACTATTATTTCCGTGACGACAATGGCACTGGATTTACGGATAACGGAGACGGAACATGGAGCGATGAAAACGGCAGCAGTTATACTGAAATAGACTGACAGCGGTTGGTAAATGCAGGTATCAGAAGGGCTTCTGCAAAATATGCAGAAGCTCTTGTCATTTCTGTAAAGCGTGGTAAAATTAAAATATTCCTACATTTGTAGAAAATGTGCAACAGGAGGACAGAAAAGAGTGAAAAAAACATATCAAAGATTACCTGAATCAGAATTGGATATCATGCTTGTTCTTTGGAATGGTACTCCTCCGATGACCAGGCCGGAGATTGAAAAGGTAATCAATACAAAGAAAAAACTTGCATCGACAACAATCCTGTCGCTGCTGACCAGGCTGGAGAGTAAAAATTTTGTGGAAGTGACGAAGCAGGGAAAATTAAACCTGTATACTCCATTGGTTTCGCAGTCGGATTATCAGGCACATGAGAGTCAGAGCGTTCTTGAAAAATTATATGGAAATTCATTAAAGAAATTTGTCACCTCACTTTATCAGGGGAAAAAGATCAGTTCTGAAGAAATTCATGAACTCAGCGATTTTCTTAAGGAGCTGGAAGACGGGGAGGAATAATGAATTATGGAGATTTTTATTCTGCATATTCTGAAGCTGAATATTATTGCAGCAGTTATAATTTTACTGGTCAAACTGCTTGCGATTCTGTTTAAAGGGCAGGTATCAGCGAGATGGAAGTATTTCATCTGGCTGTTGATTGCACTGAGTCTCTGTGTTCCGGTGCGCTTTCCGGCAAATTTTGCCCTGGTGGATTTTAAGGTACAGAGAAGCAGTCAGCAGGATGTAGCAAATCCGAAGACAGAGAATTTCGCTGCCAGATCAGAGGAGAGTCAGAGCGAAACCTCAGTACAAAGAAAATCGGTTGTGTATGAGTCTGGTAAATGGGTGAGAATTGCGGCTGTAATGGCTGTAGTAATCTGGCTGAGCGTGGCGGTGCTTAAACTGGCAGGAGAATTGCTGGCATATTATTTTTCCATGAGAAATCTGGAACGGATGAGTCTGCAGGTAAGTGATCCGGTGGGTATTCAGATGTACAGGGATGTGTGCCGGAAAAAGTGTGTGCGCAGAGTACCGGAGCTCAGACAGAACGCAGGTCTTACCACACCGCTTCTTGCCGGACTTTTTCATACAAAGTTGTATCTTCCGGCAACTGGATATTCTGCAGAAGAAAGAAAACTTGTTTTTTATCATGAACTTACGCATTATTGCCATCGGGATCTCTGGTATAAGATGCTTCTTCGAATCTGTGCATCGATATACTGGTTTAATCCGTTTCTTCTTATCATGTTGAAAGAAGCAGATAAGGATATTGAGAATCTGTGTGACACAGCGGTTGTTCACGGAGTCAATAAGAAGGAACATAAACTGTATCGACAGCTGCTTCTCAGGACAGTGGCCATGGAAAATCAGATTCCATATGTGACAGCAAGTCTTAATGACAGCGAAATGGTGTTTAAAGACAGAATTCTGTATATGGTGAACATGCGGAAGCTTCGCAGAGGAATCCTTCCGGGAATTCTTGTGACGGCGCTCCTTGCAGGCGGTAACCTTGTATTTAATGTTTCTGCCGGAACAGATACAGTTCCGGTACGAATGGAGAAATCTGGTCCGGAAAAAAATGCAGATCCAGAGGAAAAGACTGTATCGGATTATGCACCATTTTCTGAAATAATAGATATGCAGAAAATCGCAGCTACTCAGAGTGAAACGGGATTGTCAGAGGATGCAGATACAGAAGCTTCTGTAAATTCAGGAGAAAACATAAGTGCGGAAACAAATTCTGATCCTGCTGTGGAAAGCAGTGGACAGGAAAGTGAAACGACAGATAATGGAAGTGGTTCTGACAGTGATGGATCAGGATCCTATTATGAGAATCTTCCGGCAGGTGTGCCATACACCAGCGGATTCAGCGGTTCTTCAGGTGTAGGATCGATTGTGGCATCAGGTGAAGGTGATGACGAGTCCAGAGTTCTTTACGATAACGGAGACGGAACGTATTCTGATGACAATGGATTCCGCTACAGCTATCAGGGGGATGGCAACTGGACAGATGCCAATGGAAATTCCTACCGAACCTGGAATGACGAAGATTACAATTCCGGAACTCAGCTAGATCAGCGTGAACTTCAGGGAAGCAACGGTACCGTTGATGTAAAAGAAACCACAAACGGGGATTATTATTATCGCGATGCAAATGGTGTTGGCTATACCGACAATGGTGACGGCACCTGGACAGATGAGAACGGGAATAGTTATACAGAGTAAAGCCTGTTATGCATAATAAAAAGATCGTATTTTACTTTTGAGGTGGAAACAGGTATCATATGGGTAACAACGTTTTCACCCAAGAAGGAGGAATAGCATGAGCAAAGTAGTAGACATTACAGGAGCTTCTTCAAAGGAAGCCAGACTGAAAAGAATCATAAATTCATTAGAAGAAATAAAAGATGCTCTCGTGGATGTGATTGATGCATATGAAGCAGAAGATGAGAACAGCGATAAACTGGATCTTCTGACAGAGGCACTGGATGCACTGGAGGATGCGAATGACGCACTGAATGATGCATCCGATGAAGCCTGAGACGGAGAGAAAAATATGGCATCAGAAAGAGCAGACGAGCTTTACAGAGACGGGCTGTAGGCTTTACATATTACTATGATAGTAGCACAGGAGGGTAGAATTGTTTATGCAGGAAATTCTAAATAAAGTTCGTTTGTATCTTAGTATGGATGAAGCCGATTTTGCAGAAACACTGGGAGTTACGACCGCAACCGTGAAACGTTGGGAAAACGGTAAATCACAACCTGGTAAGCGGATACAGACAAGATTATATGAATTGTGTAAAAAGCGACAGGTTCCTGTTTACAACATGATTCTGGAAAAAATAGAGACAGCCAGTGAAAATATAAATTTGGAGACAAATAGAATACTGTTGTATCATGGTTCCAAATCTGGAATTAAGGGAAAGATAGAACCCAGAAGCCGCAAACAGTGCGATTTTGGACAGGGATTTTATATGGGAACAGAGCCGAGTCAGCCGCTTACGCTTATATGTGACTATGAAAAATCCAGATTTTATATCATATCCATTTCTATATCTGATTTACAAGTGCTGGATATTCCGGCGGACATAGAATGGGCAATGCTGGTGGCATATCATCAGGGAAGAATGGAAAGTATAAAGGATTCTCCGTTTTACAACAAATATCGAGATATGGATAAAGATGCGGATCTGGTAGTCGGACGAATTGCAAATGACAGAATGTTTTATGTAATAGATAATTTTTTTGTTGGGAATATTACAGATAAGGCACTGATTAACAGTCTTGCGGCGTTGAAACTGGGAAAACAATATGTTGCCGTTTCCAGGAAAGCCTGTGATGCAGTGAGAATAGAGGCTGAAATTCCAATTTCAGATTTTGAAAGGCATTTTATCCAGGAGGTAGCATCTGAGAATAGAGACAAAGGTGTTTCACTCGCAAATATGATTTGCAAAGATTATCGAAGAGAAGGTCTGTTTTTTGATGAGATTTTGGAAAAGGTAATAAAGGGAGATCTGTCATGAAGGATATAGAATTAAAACTCTGTGATATCCAGGGACGGTTATTTGAACTTTCGGCGGATGCGGGATATGACAGTGCATGTTTTGCCAGAGTTTTTATGTATTCCAGAACTGCGAAAGAGCTTGATGAAAAGTATAATCGCATGCAATGGGCCGGGGAGGAATATCTGCTTGAAGAAATCACTGCAAATGTAGGAAAAAAACTAAAAAAGAGTGATGAGATTTTTTCAAAAAATGTCTTGTACTGGATAGGATATATTTACCGATACTGGCATTATTATACGAATGAAAGCAGTGCTGAAATTTATAAGCAGGCAAACGTGAATACAATGAAAAGAAATTATATGATGTTTCATACAATGGCACCTGAGCTCGCGATAGAAGATCTGAAAGAAATCTATCAGCAGAAAAACAGGTAGCAGAAAAAAAGAGTGCAGATCCTGACAATTCAGTACAGGATTTACACTCTTTTGTGTTATACGGTTACTTGATCGGTATTTACAATGTCAGATCTTCTACATTAACTCCGAAAGATGATAATTTGGCTGTTGCAACTTTGATCTGATAGTCTAATTCTTCATTTACAGTATCACCATTAGCTCTTTTAATACGCTGCAAATCTGTGTATTTGTCAAAGAAAAACATTCGACAAATTTTTTACAAAATTGTTATTTTGTCTCTTTAAAAATGAAAATTGACATTTTTATATGAAATAGTTATAATCATAAAAGTTAGAATTATAACTATTTTGCTTTGCAACAAACACAAACAGGGAAGGAATGTGAACTATGGACACATCATTGCATTATCTGACAATGGCGAATCAGATGTTGATTCAGAAGCGTCTTCTGGAGAGGGTGAAAGCTTCTGGACTTACGTTGGGACAGCCAAAAGTTCTGGATTATCTCAAGAATCATGATGGAGCCAGCCAGAAGGAAATTGCAGCAGGATGTTTTATTGAAGCAGGATCGCTGACTTCGATTCTGAACCGTATGGAAGAGAAAGGTCTGATCGAGCGACGTATGCTCAATGGAAACAGAAGGACTTTTCATATCTTTATGACAGAGGCTGGAAAGAAAAGCCAGAAGATTGTAGAAGAGGCCTTCGTGGAGATCGAGGACACTGCGTGGAAAGATATTTCTTCAGAGGAGGCAGAGGCTTTTATGAAGATTTATCATAAAATTTATGGCAATCTGTCTGAGACAGGCTGCGAGGAAACAGGGAAAGAAGGAAGTAACAAATGAACAAATTAAAACGATACGTAATTTTTCTGATTGGTCTGTTTGTGAACTCCCTTGGTGTCAGTCTGATCACCAAGGCGAGTCTGGGAACGTCACCAATCTCGTCTATTCCATACGTATTGAGTCTGAGTTTTCCATTTACGCTTGGAAACTTTACGATCTTTTTCAGCGTATTTTTGATCTTATTGCAGTTATTGATCCTGCGTAAAAATTTTAAACTGGAACATGTTTTGCAGATACCGGTATCCATTATCTTTGGATATTTCATTGATCTGACCATGCTTTTATTTACATGGGTAAATCCACAGGCGTATGTCATGAAGATTATATATCTTCTGATTGGATGTCTGATTCTTGGATTTGGTGTTTACATGGAAGTGCTTGCAGACGTTGTCATGCTTCCGGGAGAATCTTTTGTCCGTGCGATCGTTCTGACATGGAAAACCAACTTCGGTACGACAAAAATCTGTTTTGACGTATCTATGGCAGTTATCGCAGCAATTTTGTCCTTTGTATTTACCGGGCATCTCAATGGAGTGCGTGAAGGTACGATCATTGCTGCACTGTTGGTCGGATTTATTGCCAGAGTTCTTGGTAAAAAGCTTGTATTTGTCAAACCGCTTCTGTTTCCGGAAGAGTTCGCAGGGGAAAATGTGGAAAGCACCGACAAATCCAATGGTGCATTTGTGGATAAACCAGAAGATGAAGTTCAGCGAAATGTCATCGTGATCGGCAGACAATTTGGAAGTGGTGGACATGATATCGGTAAAGCGCTTGCAGAAAAATTAGGCTATGCTTTTTATGATCAGGAGATTATTGAGATGACTGCCGGAACGACAGGATATACACCGGAATTCATTCAGAAAAAGGAAGAGATGATGACCAGCAGTTTCCTGTATGACCTGGTAAATCAGATGTACATGTATGCACAGCCGGACGAGGAAGCACCGAAGGACAAGATCTACGAAGCTGAATCAAAGGTCGTCAGAGAACTTGCTGCAAAAGGAAACTGCGTGATCGTAGGACGCTGTTCCGACTACATACTCAGAGACAACAAAAACTGCCTCAGAGTTTTCTTCTGCGCACCAATGGAAAACAGAATGAAACGAGTGATGGACCGTCTGCATCTGTCCGAAAAAGATGCAAAGCAGAAGATCCAGAAAGAAGATAAATGGCGCGCCGACAACTATCGTTATTACACAGGACGTATCTGGGGAGCATCCTCTAACTTCGACCTGACTGTGAATACAGCTCTCGGAGAAGAGTACATAGAAATGTGCATCCGCGAGGCGATGAAACGATAAAAGTTTTTTTACAAAATCATCTTTTGGTCTCTTTAAAAAAGATTTCCCGAGTGCTAAGATAGACAAGGCATAAATTTTTATGGAGGAAAGAAAAGTGACAGAAGAAATTGAGACACAAGAGAACAAGAAATTACCGGTCCTGCGGGGCGAGCTGGCACTGCTGGTGGTGGTATTGATCAACAGTCTGGGAGTTGTGCTGATGCTGTATTCCGGTTCCGGAATCTCAGCGATTTCCAGTGTACCATATGCATTTTCGGAAGTATTCAATAAGATATCCCTTGGAACTTGGACCTATATTTTCCAGGGACTTCTGGTGTTATCACTGATGATCATGCGAAAGAAATTTGTTGCACCGTATCTTTTCAGTTTTGTCGTTGGATTTGCATTCAGTGAAATGCTCGATGTACATGAAATGTGGATTAATGTCCTGCCAACAGCCATTGGTTACAGGGTACTTTATTTTATCATCAGCTACCTGCTTTTGTGTATTGGAATCGCACTCTCCAACCGCTGCGGTCTGCCGATCATTCCGACAGATCTGTTTCCGCGAGAACTGGCAGATATCACAAGGATAAAATATTCCAGGATCAAGATTAGTTTTGATGTTATCTGCCTTGCAGTGACTGCACTGATGACATGTGTTATGCTTGGCCATCTGGACGGACTTGGAATCGGCACGATCCTTGCTGCATTTACTATGGGAAAAGTAATCGGAATGATCGGGGACAAGATGGATCAGCATGTGAGATTTGAGTCGTTTATGACAAAAAAATCCTAGAAATAAAAGCGTACAGTTTCTGAGATACAACACCTCAGGGACTGCACGCTTTTCTGTTTTTATAATCTCTCCCGGTACTGCTCCGGGGTCATGCCGGTCTTTTTCTTAAAAATCCGGAAGAAATATTTCGGATTATCATATCCGACCGCTTTGGAAATCTGGTACATTTTGCGGTTGGAATCTTTTAATAATTCCTTGGATTTTTCTATACGGACTTCGTTCAGATAATCAATAAATTTCATTCCTGTTTTTTGTTTGAACAGGGTACTCAGATAGCTTCGGTTCAGATAAAACAGAGAAGCAATAAAATCCTGAGTCAGATTTTTGTGGTAGTTGTGCTGCATGTAAGTCTGGATTTTCTCAACCACATCATCGCCGGAATAAATGCTCTCAGCTTTCAGAAGTTCCGTGATATTCATAAAAAACTGGTAGTAATAATCCTTCAGTTCTTTCAGAGAAAAGATGTAATTTACCACATTCTGGATACTGTTGGAGGACTTTGGTGTTTCCTGTTTCAGGTAATAATTCAGGATATTACGGCACTGTCCGGAAAGATAATAGCAGTAGTATTTTGCATCTGCAAGTGAGAAATCAGAAGTTCTGGCCATCAGATCAAAAAGCTGTCCGGTCAGATCCTGTACCTCGGCAGACATTCCGGCTTCTACACGAAATAGAAATTCTTCTTCCTGTTCCCAGATAAAGGAGTGGGGTTCTGCCGCCTCTCTGTAGTAAAAGATGTTTTCGGAGTCTCCATTCAGTTTCTGACGGTTCAAAGCAGCGGATGTTTCACCAAATGCTTCATGCAGTTCACTGAGATCAGAGTGAGGCTGACTGATACCGATGATCAGAGAATTCTGGAGATGCCGTACATAGTCAGTAAGAGCAGAGGAAATCTGATCGACCAGCCGCCGGGAATGGATCACTTCTGTATTAGGCATAAAAAGAACCAGAAATCCCATCTGATTAGAAGCCGTATTTGGAAGATAAAGAGCCAGGTCACCAAAACCACCATCTTCCAGCCAATGCTGAATATCAATATTCTGTATCTGAGAAGAAGATTCAAAATACAGTGTGAGCAGCACAAGCTGATGGGTATCGTTGATGAAATTCAGACGCTTTGAGGAAATGGATCCTTCTCCGACATGATAACCAAGGATCAGGTTGGTCAGATGCTGGATATCATAGTCGTAGCAGGCAGCTTCTCTTTCTTCATCACTGTCGGTGACTCTTGAAAGAGTCATGCTGTCTTTCAGGCGTTCAATCGCGCGGGAAACACATTCCTGGATAGCTTCTTTGCTGAATGGTTTTAAAATATAATCGATGGCTGCTGCTGAGATGGCCTGTTTGACATAGTCAAAGTCACGGTATCCGCTGATGACGATCAGTGGCATGTCGGGATAGTTTTCTGTCAGATAAGGAAGCAGTTCTTTGCCGCCCATGATCGGCATCTGCATATCCAGAATCACGAAGTCTGGATGAACCTCCTGAATCAGTTCAATTCCGGCTTTGCCATTATCTGCTTCGCCGACGCAGGCTATCTGATCTTCCATAGGCTGAAGTTTTTTGATCGTGCCTTTACGGATGAGAGATTCATCGTCTATAACAATATAAGTATACATGTGTTCATCCTCCTGTTATTTCAGAATAGGAAGTCGGATCTGTATGTTTGTCCACTCGCCCTGACTGCTGGTAACGGTCAGTCCGTAGCCTTTGCCGTAATACAGTTCGATTCGACTGTGAATGTTTTTCAGTCCGATGCTCTGCTTGTTGCGGTGTCCGAGTTCCGTGAAAGAAGCTTCTTCGCAGAGCGAATTTTGCAGTTTAATAAGTGTTTCAGAATCCATTCCCTGTCCGTTATCATGTACATCTATTATCAGACTGCTGTTCTCGGTATATGCATGGATGGTAATGGTATCTCCTGTGGTACAGTAATTGAGTCCGTGATATAGTGCATTCTCAACCAGTGGCTGGAGTATCAGTTTCAGAACCTTGTTATTCAGATATTCCGCTGGAATATCCAGTTCCAGATGAAAGCGATTGTCAAAACGGATCCGCTGGATAGTAACATAGTCATTTACATGGCCAAGTTCGTCCTGAACAGTCACAAGTTCACTTTGTGTTTTCAGCGTATAGCGGAACATGTTTCCAAGTGCAAGCGACATGGTGGCAATGGTCTCATTATCCTCCAGTTCAGCAATGCTGTTGATCGCTTCCAGTGTATTGAACAGGAAATGGGAGTTGATCCTTGCTTCCAGCGATTTCATCTGCGCATCCAGAAGAACAAGCTTGTCCTGATAATCCTGTTTGACAGCTGCATTTAGGGATTCCACCATGGCGTTATATTCATTATAAAGTGTACCGATCTCATCTGTCCGATTCAGATAACGGGTGGACTGGATCAGAGTATGTCCGGACTGAGAGGACATTTTGCGGCTTAAGTGTTCCACTGGATGTACCATATAGCGGGAAATAATGTAGGCGAAAATAATATATCCGGTGATGCATACGGCACAGATGATTATGATCAGAACGGCTGTGACATTGAATTCTTTTGCCAGATTTGTATAATCCATGACCATGGTAAGCCGCAGTGGAGAAAGATCAAGCTCCGTACGTTGTACATTACTTCTGTTATTTACAAAACCAGAGGGCAGTTCATCATAATTGGTATATAAAACATCATTGGTATCGGTGTTGTCAATAGTAAGCAAAGTGACATCCGGCATGGTGTTGACGGCACTCAGATCCAGCATTTGGGAATTACAGTCCAGCATCAGAACTCCGACGACCTCATGTGTATAAATATCTTTCAAACACTGTGAAAAGAAGATGGTCTGTTTGTCTCCGGTAAAGCAGTCGTGAACTGCATTATTGCTTACATAAAGTGCTCCGTCGAGATCAAGGGTTTCCTGATACCAGTCTGCATTCTGAAAATCATAACTGGACTGGATCGTACCGTTTTCATCATTTGTACAGTCAAAAATATAGCCGGATGGCGTGAAGATATAGATGCCGTAGATATCCTGATCAGAATACAGAAGATTCTGGCAGGTACGTTTGAAAGACTGTGACATCTTAAAATATGCATAAGTATCCGGCGGTGAGACAGGATTCTTGAATTCTTTCAGATCACTGATAATGCTGGTACCGTCATTGTAATAGAAGTTGAAGGTACCGGCAGTCTGGCGTATGGTATCTAAAGTATCATTTGCAGCGTTCCGGGCATTTTCAAACAGATGGGATGAGATCACATCCATGCGTTCATAAGTAGTCTGCGTGTAACGCTGGTAACAGAAAACAGTGAATAAAAGCAGCGGTACGGTGGCCAGAATACTGAATGTGAGAAAGATCTTTGTGCGTAGTTTCATTTTTTTACCTCGAAAATAAAATCTAAAAAAAGTACACCATTAAACCCAACAAAAGTGTACCACGACTATGATAGAATGTAAACATCAAATGAAAGACACGTAAAAATGTGTGAAACATGAAAGGGAGGATTTAAATTATGAAATTCAAAAAAATGGCAGCAGTTGCTCTTGCAGGCGTTACCGCATGCGCTACCGTGCCGGCAGCAGTTCCGGTATTTGCAGCAGATGGATACGATCATGAAGCAATCGAGAACGCAGGAGACATCACACTTACCATGATGATTTCCGGTGTGGCATCTGACAATGATTTTGAGACAGAACAGTTACCAAAACTGGTAAAAGAAAAATGGCCGAACGTAACACTTGAGGTAACAAAACTTCCGGATGATAACTACTACACCTCTCTGAAAACAAAACTTGCTTCCGGTGAATGCCCGGATATTATTCTGACACAGCCAATGTATGCCGGACAGAACTCCTGCTATGCACTGGCAGAAGCCGGATATCTTGCTTCTTTAAATGACCTTGATAATGTGCAGGGAAGAGAAGACAGCCTTTCTTCTGTTACTTATGACGGAGATATTGTAACAGATACAGCAGGAGTTGCTATTCTCGGAACATATTACAACAAAGATCTCTTCAAACAGGTTGGTATCGAAAGTGAACCTCAGACATGGGATGAATTCCTGGAAGACTGCAAGAAACTGAAAGATGCCGGAATCCAGCCAATCGTTATGGGCGATAAAGATCAGTATGTTCTTCAGTTTGGTCTGTATCAGCTTGCAGCAAATGAAATCTACTCCAAGAATCCTGATTTTGATACACAGCTGAGAGATGGAGATGCAAGCTTCACTGATGAAGGAACCTGGGACAAAGTTCTTGAAATGTACAAGACTTTGTATGATGAAGGTTACATCGATGCTTCCAAATCTCTTGGATATGGCGCTTCTCAGGCAATCCAGGATTTCATTGACGGAAACGCAGCTATGACTTTTGATGGATCTTTCAACGCAACAGCTCTTCTGGCAGAAGGCGCAGGCGGGGATTTCGAAAGAGGATACTTCCCAATTCCTGGAACAGACGGTGTTTACACAGCTACCTGTCTTGCAGCAGGATACAGTATCTACAGCAAATCTGAGCATGTAGATGAATGTAAAGAACTCCTTGATTACTGGCTGGATGGTGAATCAGAATTATGGGATGCATATATTTCAACAGGAAAGGTTATCGTTACATATGGTAATGGTGCAGATGCTACACCGAATTATGATCTGTTCAAGCCATTCGTTGACCTTCTGAATGATGGTAAAGGCTTCTACTGGAGTAATCAGGCATGGCCGGCAGGAACAGAGACAGAAATGGAATCTCTGTTCAGTGAAATGGTTGGTGGTCAGGGAACAGAGATCGAAGATATCACTGAGGGAATGCAGGATAAATTCGAAGACCTTCTGGACGAATAACAGGGTTTAACCATAATAGAAAAAGATGACTTATCACTGCCCTGGAACTTAAGATGAGCTTCAGGGCAGTTCCATCTTAAATGGAGGGAAAAGGAATGGCACAAACTAAAATGAAGAAAAAAGGTGCAAACACATCTCTGGTATTTACCAACAAGATGTACTTCTTCCTGATACCGGCACTTGCATTTTTCCTGATCTTCTGGATCTACCCGGTACTGCAGCTTTTTTATTACAGCGTAACAAACTTCAACGGTGTCAATTATGATTTTGATTTCGTTGGAATGAAAAACTATATTAAGGTATTAAATAATGGAACGTTGACCAACTCTATGAAAAACACGTTGGTTTATGCAGTGATCACAGTCCTGCTCAGTAATGTGGTTGGTCTTGCCGTTGCAATGATTCTTAATACAAAGATCCGTCTTAAGGGTCTGTTCCGTACCTGCGCATATTTTCCGGCACTGTTCAGTGCTATCGTAATCGGTTTTATCTGGTCTTATGTTTATATGCCAGGTTCCGGTATGATCGCAAGTCTTCTGTCCATGATCGGACTGGATGGTGGTGCATTTAACCCGTTGGGAAACTATAAGACTGCACTTTATGCGATTGCGATTGTGGAAGCATGGAAAGCCTTTGGTACAACAATGATTATTTATCTGGCAGGTCTGCAGACGGTTGATGAAAGTCTTCTGGAAGCAGGACGTATCGATGGATGTACAGAATGGCAGCTGTTCCGCAAGATCAAACTGCCGCTGATCTCATCAACCGTTACGATCAATGTTATTCTTTCTGTAATTTCCGGTCTGAAGGCATTCGACTATTCTTTCATTATGACAAACGGTGGTCCTGGTAAATCAACCAAGACACTGATGTTCCAGGTATATGAGACAGCCTTTACAGATATGAAGATGGGACGCGCAAGTGCATTCTCAGTACTCGCATTCGCATTTATTATTGTAATTACAGTATGTATGCTTCTTTACATGAATAAGAGGGAGGTGGAATTATAATGGCATTCGGAAAGAAAAAAGAATCCCGAGAGGTTGAAGGATATATGAAGCTGACACCAAAGAGTGCGCTCATCTACCTTGCAATCATTGTTTTCTGTATTATTGTAATTTCACCACTGGTTATTGTATTTTCCAGTTCCCTTCGTTCACCGGGGAATCAGGCATCTCCACTGATGCTTTTCTCAGAATTCACTCTGGCAAGCTACAAACAGGCATTCAGCAACATGAATTATCCGATGGAACTGATCAACAGTATCCTGACAACCGGCGGTTCTGTACTTTGCGTAGTAATATTTTCCACAATGGCAGCATACCCGATCGGACGTATCAAAACAAAAACAGCAAAATTTTTGTACTATTTCTTTATTTCAGGTCTGATCATTCCATCTCAGATGGTAATTGTTCCGATTGCGCAGACACTGAACAGACTGGGTATCCCGAATACCCGTTTTACACCGATGATCATGTTTATCACCTGTTCTCTTCCATTCTCCGTATTCCTGTTTTCAGGATTTATGAAAGGCGTTCCGGTTGAGATCGAAGAATCTGCATACATCGATGGTGCCAGCCTTCCGAAGCGTTTTGCTTCTGTAGTATTTCCGCTTCTTCAGCCGGCAATTGTATCCTGTGTTATCACACAGGGACTCTGGATCTGGAATGATTATTTCTATCCGATGGTATTTATTTCAAAGAAAGCACAGTATTCTCTTCCGGTAGGTATGCTTCAGTTCCTTGGTGACAAGGAAAACCCTGCCCAGTGGAACATACTGTTTGCAGCATGTGTACTCTGTGCGCTGCCTCTGATCATTGTATTCCTTGCACTGCAGAAACAGTTTGTAAACGGAATCGCAGCAGGAGCAGTCAAAGGCTGATGCCTGATACAGAACTATATATGGGTCGGTATTTTATGCCGGCCCATTGATTCTATAACGCAAAAACAATCTGCGGATAAAATGTAAAAAAATGAGAAAGGAAGTATTCCGGATGGTTGAAAAAAAGAAAAAGAAAAGTATAAAGAATAATCTGGAGTACTTCTGGATGTATTACAAACTGCCATTTATAGCAGGAATGATCGTTGTCATTCTGGCACTGTATTTTCTGATCACTACGCTGACCGCAAAGGAGACAGCATTATCTGTTATGCTGATCGACTGTCACACAGAAATGAGCGGTGAGGAGATGGCAGAAGAATATATGGATACAACAGGAATCGATAAGAAAAAATATCAGGTTCAGATACAGAACAACCTGATGTTTCAGGGAACTGATTCGGGAAATTATTCTATGACAAGTCTTTCAAAATTTATGGCAGATATCGGAAGCGAACTTCTGGATGTGTGTGGTATGCTGAAAGAAGATTTTATTAAGTATGATGGTTCACAGACCTGGATGGATCTGCGCGAATGTCTGACAGACAAGCAGATGGAAGGTCTGAAAGACAGACTTCTGACAGCAGATGACGGAAGAGTGATCGGCATTCTGGCAGATGAGCTTCCCGTTATACAGGCAGAGGAATGTTATACAAATGAAGAAACAGAAGCAGCAATCGGTATCATTTATAATGCACCGCACAAAGACGAAGCAGTAAAATATCTCCTGTATCTTGCAGGAGTCAAATAACAGGAGGTATAAAGAAATGGGGATTTTTTCACCGGATGGTGCACTGGCAAGGTTTTTGAATGCGCTTGGAAATCTGATCGTACTGAACATCCTGACGATCATCTGCTGTATTCCAATCTTTACAGCAGGAGCAGCAATGACAGCTTTGTATACGATGGTCATGCGTATGGCCCGTAAGGAAGACGGAAAGATCATTTCAGAATATTTCAAAGCATTCAGAGCTAATTTTAAGCAGGCAACGATTCTCTGGCTGATCTTTGGCGGGCTGATCGCATTCATGACATTTGATATCTGGCTCCTTCGTTCCATTACAGGAACTTTTGGAATGGTATACCGCGTGATCCTTTTTGTGATCATACTGATTTTTGCAATGGTATTGATCCATATTTTTGCAGTGCAGGCACGTTTTGACAATACTATAAAAAATACAGCAAAGAATGCTTTGTTGTTCTGTGTGGGCAAGCTTCCACAGGCAGTTTTGATGCTGATACTGACACTGATTCCGGCGGTGCTTCTGACGGTATCTTACCGTTTCATTTCGGTGGATTTTCTGATCGGATTATCCGGACCGGCATATCTGGCAGCAATCTATTTTGCAGATCTTTTTAAAAATTATGAAGAGGTAGAGGAGGAAACAGTGAAATGAGAACTATTAAGACAAGACATTTTACTGGAACAACAGACAATAAAGTAACCAAAAGAGAGCTGGACAACCGTAAGGTTGCCAGAAGAGCAGCGGCAGAAGGAATGGTACTCCTGAAAAATGAGGGGCAGCTTCTTCCACTCAAAGAGGGCAGTAAGGTAGCTCTTTATGGCGTAGGTGCGTCCAGAACAATTAAAGGTGGAACTGGTTCCGGTGATGTCAACGAACGTGAGACAGTCAGCATCTATCAGGGAATGAAAAATGCCGGATTTGAGATCACAACAGAAGACTGGATCAAGGATTATGATGAACAGTATCAGGCTGCCAGATATGCATGGCGAGATGAAATTGAGAAAAAGACAGCCAGTCTTGAGGATGAAGTAGTGGGATTTTTCAATGTGTATTCTACCACACCATTTCGTATGCCGGCAGGGGCAGCTGTTACTAAAACTGATGCAGATGTTGCAATCTATATTCTCAGCCGTGTTGCGGGAGAAGGTGCAGACCGCTTTGACGAAGCCGGAGATTATTATCTGACAGAAGAAGAGAAGAAACAGCTCGCTGATATCTGCGGTATGTACAAACATGTGATTGTTGCAGTCAATACCGGTGGTCTGGCAGATCTCTCCTTTATGGATGAATATGCAAATATCGAAGCACTTCTCCAGATCGTGCAGCCAGGTATGGAAGCCGGAAATGCTTTTGCTGACATCATCAGCGGCAAGGTGACTCCGTCCGGTAAAATGACTGACAGCTGGGCTTACAAGTATGAAGATTATCCGAACAGTAAAACCTTCTCTCATAACAATGGAAATGTGAATAAAGAGTATTATACAGAAGGTCTGTATGTAGGTTATCGCTACTTTGACAGCTTTGATGTTCCGGTAAGATATGGATTTGGTTATGGACTTTCTTATACAACATTTGAAACCAAAGTACTTTCAGCGGTACTTAAAGACAATAAGATCATTGTGGAGACAGAGACCACTAACACAGGAAATACATACAGTGGAAAAGAAGTTGTACAGTTATATGCTACCTGTCCGGCAGGTAAACTGGAAAAAGAATACCGTCGTCTGGCAGCCTTTGGCAAGACAGGTCTTCTTGCACCGGGGCAGAGCGAGAAAATGACTTTGGAGATTGCATTAAACAGACTGACTTCTTACAGTGAATCAGAAGCTGCATGGGTTCTGGAAAAAGGTTCTTATGTGATCTGGGCAGGAAACAGCCTGGAAAGCTCTTTACCATGTGCAGTTCTTGCATTGGATGGAGATATAACTCTTATTAAAACTCAGAATATCTGCCCGCTGAAAGAAGAACTGGAAGAGATGAAACAGTCTTCCGAAAAGATGAACCAGAAACTTGCTGCACTTCTGAAACTTACAGAAGAAAAAGCTCTTCCGGTTATGGAATTAAAAGCAGCAGATGTGGAAACACAAGTGGTTGAATATCATTCCAACGCAGAATGTGTACCAGCAGAAGCGCGTGAATTTGTGGATACCTTAAGCACAGAGAAACTGGTGGCGCTGGCAAGTGGAGATCCTGGCAAGGGACAGGGCAGTAACCTTGGTTCAGCAGGAATCGCAGTACCGGGATCAGCAGGTGAGACAAATGACTGTGCACTGGAAGACGGAATTCCGGGAATTGTTCTGTCTGACGGTCCGGCAGGTCTTAGACTGATGAAACACTACAATGTTTATGAAGGCAAAATAGTCAATAAACCATTTAAATTTACAATGGAAGGTGGACTTTTCTGTGAAGGCGAACCGGCAGATCCGGGTGAAACCTGGTATCAGTACTGTACAGCCATTCCTGTAGGAACTCTTCTGGCACAGACCTGGGATACTGCACTGATTGAAGAGGTCGGAGAGATGATCGGCGGAGAGATGGAAGAATTCTCTACTACTTTATGGCTGGCTCCGGGCATGAACATTCATCGTAATCCACTCTGTGGACGCAACTTTGAATACTATTCTGAAGATCCGCTTGTTGCAGGAAAAATTGCAGCAGCTATGACAAATGGTGTACAGAAGGTTCCGGGATGTGGAACAACAATTAAACACTTTGCATGTAACAACCAGGAAGATAATCGTATGGGATCAGACAGTATTGTAAGTGAAAGAACCCTTCGCGAAATTTATCTGAAAGGATTTGAAATTGCGATCACAGAATCCCAGCCGATGTCCATTATGACCAGCTACAATCTGATCAATGGTGTTCATGCAGCAAACTGCGAAGATACCTGTACAAAGGCTGCCAGATGCGAATGGGGATTCCAGGGCATGATCATGACAGACTGGACAACGACAGAACATGGTGAAGACTGTACAGCATCCGGATGCATGCGCGCCGGAAATGATCTGGTAATGCCGGGAGCATTCAGTGACAGAGATAATCTGAATCAGGAGCTTGCAGATGGTACTCTTTCCATGGATGATCTTAAAGCGTGCATCAGCCGTCTGGTAAATATTGTATGGCAGTCCAATCAGTTTGAGAATGCAGTTCCATATAAGAAAGTAAAGTGATTTCCAGATATAGTTTTATGAAAAGAAATGTTTTTAAGAGATAATTAAATGAGGCAGAACTATGAGTGAAAATAAATTTGAGATATATGACCTGAGAGTCAACCAGATCACGGAAGCACTTGGCCTGGATGTAGAAAAACCAGTATTTTCCTGGAAATTAAGATCTGAAAAACAGAATACAATGCAGAAACAGGCGCAGATTCTGGTCGGAAAGACAGTTGGCAGCACATATTCATGGGACAGTGGAGTGATGGATACTGACGAGTCGGCAGGAACTACATATGCCGGGGAAAAACTGGAAGCAGAGACAAGATATTACGTGACAGTAAAAGTATGGGATCAGGAAGGGGAAGAGGCAGAGACCTCTTCCTGGTTTGAAACCGGACTTATGAATGGCAGCATTTCTGCATGGGATGGTGCAAAGTGGATTGGTGCGCCGGAATTCAACGTTGCGTCTGAAAAGCTTGGTGTGTTTGTACTGGAAAGCACATTCCGAATCAAAGAAGGCACAAAAGCTGGTGTTGTTTTTGGAGCAAATGATGCGCGCCTTATGGATATCAGCAAGAACGAACTTCAGGTTGAAGGAGCGAATGACATCCGTTTTGTTCTGAATATTGCAAAAACACCGGCAGTGATCGAAGTTTACAGAAGAGGCTACTGCAAAGAAGATCAGGCGGATCTTCCATTATATGAGCTTGGAACAAAAGATCTGAAGACAGGCAGAGAACTGATCACAGAAGAAAACAGGCATGATTTTCATAAACTGACCATCGAAGTAGAAGGAAATGGAGCTTATACATATCTGGATGACTGTATCGTGGATGAAGTGTATGTCGATGGACCTTTTGGCGGACAGATGAGAACACCGAGGCAGCTGAATCCGCTCGGGTTATTTGACGTTACAACATTCCCACGTCTCTGCGAGATGGGATATTATGTTGGTGCTGACAGTGAGGCAGAATATCAGGGAATCCGTGTACGGAATTTAAGAAAACCATGCGCAGAGATTCTTGCTGTTGATACTGAGAACGGAAAGACTCTCAAAGGAGAAGGCCTGGAAATTTCCAACCCGAGTTGTTTTTCTCTGCCAATGCTTCGTACCAACTTCATGGTTAATGGTAAAGTGGCAAGTGCGAGACTGTATGCAACTGCACGTGGAATCTATGAATGCAGCATGAATGGAAAACGTGTGACAGAGGAATATTTTGCACCGGGTGCAAGTCAGTATGACAGCCATCTGATGTATCAGACTTACGATGTGACAGATTTGGTGCAGGAAGGTGAGAATGGTCTGGGATGTATTCTTGCATCCGGATGGTGGAGTGATTCATTCAGTTTCCGCCTGTACAATTACAACTACTGGGGTGACAGACCATCTTTCCTCGGAAGACTGGTCATCACTTATGAAGATGGACATAAAGAAATTATTGTTACGGATGACAATACCTGGCAGTATTTTGGCGAGGGACCATATCGATATGCAGGATTCTTCAATGGCGAAACTTATGATGCCCGACTGGAAGAAAACTATTTTAATTTTTCAAAACCGGATTTCAAGGCAGACGGTCTGAAGAAGCCGGGAGTCATTACGCCGGTTGTAATGGAAGAGCAGGAGGGTATCTTCCCGGGAGCAGCATGCTGGCCGGCTATGAATGAGAAGGAGCCTGAGATCGTCGGTAACTATCAGGCACCGGTTCATGAGGTAGAAACCTTTATCGCAAAATCCATGACTGAGCCGTTACCAGGAACTTATATCTATGATCTGGAACAGGAGATTGCGGGCGTGCCGGTTCTGAAACTCAGAGGAAAAGCCGGACAGAAGATCACAATTCGCTACGGAGAAGTGCTTTATCCGGATCTGCCGGAGTACAAAGGTCTGGTTGGACAGATGTTACAGGCAAACCTGCGTGAAGCTTCCAATGAAGATACTTACTATTGCAAAGGTGAAGGTGTAGAAGTTTACAAGCCGCGCTTTGTATTCCATGGATTCCGTTACATTGAGATCAGTGGAGTGGATGAAGCTCCGGCACTGGAAGATGTACAGGCAGTACTTCTTTCCAGCGTAGACAGCATCACAGGAAAATTTCACTGTGATAATGAATTGATCAACCGTTTTACTGAGAATGTTAAATTCAGTCAGTACTGTAATTTTATCAGTATTCCGACGGATTGTCCGCAGAGAAATGAGCGTATGGGCTGGATGGGAGATACACATATTTTCTGTCGTACTGCAACCTATCAGAGCAATGTGAAGAACTTCTATCTGAGAAATCTGCAGGCAATGAAGGATATGCAGACAGAAGCTGGAAGACTGCCGAGTATCGCACCGGCAGGCGGCGGATTTGGCGGACAGACATATGAAAGTGCCATGATTCTTGTAGTATGGGAACTCTATCAGCAGTATGGTGATGCAGCACTGATTAAGGAATATTATGATTCCATGGATCGCTGGATGGACAGTATGAAGGCATTTGGACTTCCGGGAACACCTCCACTTCATGTAAATGAATGGCTTGGTGACTGGCTTGCACCGGTTCCGGCAGACGATTATCTGATCTTTAATGCATTCCACTACAGAAATGCAGTTCTTATGGAAAAATTTGCAGTTTTGATCGGAAATACAGAAGGTCAGAAAAAATATCACCAGATTGCAGAGGAAACAAAGAAATACTGGAATGATACCTTTACAGATAAAGAGACTGGTATCACAAAGAATGCAGATGGAAGTACCTGTGATGTACAGGGAAGCTATTCGATTGGATTAAACTGTGATGTATTTGCAGATGCAGTGAAGAAGAAAGCTTTTGCACATCTGGAGCGTACTACAAGAGAAGGCAACTATACGATCCAGTCAGGATTCTTTGGAACAGGTCCGATCAATCCGATGTTAAGCAAAGGTGGATATCCGGAAGCTGCACAGAAAACAATCACACAGACTGCGTTCCCAAGCTGGCTTTATCCGGTTACACAGGGAGCAACGACAATCTGGGAGAGATGGAACAGCTTTACCCGTGAGAACGGATTTGGCGGAAACAATTCCATGAACAGCTTTAATCATTATTCACTGGGAAGTGTACTGAGTTGGCTGTATGAAAATACACTCGGTATCCAGAGAGATGAAGAACACCCGGGATATAAACACTTTACTTTAAAACCGGAGATGGGAACCTTGAGATTTGCTGAAGGCGGAATTGATACTCCTTATGGCAGAATTGAAAGTGCATGGAAAAAGACAGAAAAAGGATACGCTTATACCTGCCGGATTCCGGCAAACACAACTGCAACACTTGTTCTTGAAAATGAGACAAGGGAACTTGGCAGTGGAGAATATACATTCTTGAATCTTTCATAAAAAATAGAAAAAGGTCTGAAGTTCAGTTCCCATAGTAAATACGGAAAACGGCTTCAGACCTTTTGAGCTTTTTACCAAGACAGCACCATCAATTGCGCAGCTTGGAAATTATAAAGCATACAATACCGAAAACGACCATGACCGGGATCAGGACACTCAGGACTGTGCACAAAAGAAAAATTACGACTGCAGCAATCAAAATAACGGCAAGCTTGCCATACCAGGTACTAAGATCGATGTGAAAACTGTGGCTCTTTACTTTTTGGCTGCCGGAGCTGCTGTCGTCATTATAGGAAGTGTCTGTGTATGGTTCAGAATAGCTTCCTGTAGTCTGTGGATTGCCGGAGGCAGCCGAATCAGTGTCCAGAAGAGTACGTGCGATCAGTCTTGGATCACCAAGTTCATTTAAGACATCTTCTTCCGTACGCCCCTGATTAACTGCATCTTCAATATAATTGCGGTAATACTGGACATGTGCCGCAATTGCCCCTTCGGCCATCTGTCCATAAAGCTGATTGTATAAGGTATCTAAAAATTCTTTTTTATTCATAATAATTCTCCATATTTATAAATGAATCTGTAAACAGGTACGCCATCTATCAGATTTACAACATTTTACCATACAAGTAGATAGGGGCAAAGAGTCTGAAATATTAAAT
>ERZ1026850.339-NODE-339-length-30271-cov-4.656738_pt1 | contig 30271 bp, 25 predicted proteins | sample MGYA00380155_ERZ1026850 | MGnify/ENA primary metagenome ERZ1026850 (study PRJEB33269, sample SAMEA4719791) | human gut metagenome | biome: human-associated habitat; feature: organic feature; material: feces | place: Cameroon | collected 2013-10 ... | reverse complement strand
GTATTTTTTTAGATACAATATTGTGGTGTTTGCTGCACTTTCCAACACTGACATACTGCCTGCTTTATTATAATCTCATTTTACAAAATTCGCAATCTGTCAAGTTGTGTCTGGGAATAAAGTATGTTATGCTCATGAATGTATGATATCGTCTGTTTATATTATCTATATATATAGAAGAAACACTTTTCATAAAACGACAGAATACAGCAATAAGTGTCAGATACCGGCACAGAAATGGAGATTATTATGTGGATTGCAAACGAATGGAAAGATTATGAAGTAATAGATACTTCCAGCGGAGAAAAATTAGAGCGTTGGGGCGATTATATTCTGGTCCGTCCAGACCCCCAGGTTATCTGGAATACCCCTAAGAGCGACAAACGTTGGAAGCACATGAATGGTCACTATCACAGAAGCTCCAGAGGCGGTGGCGAATGGGAGTTTTTCCAGCTGCCCCAGGAATGGAGTATCCATTATAAGGAACTTACCTTCCATCTGAAGCCTTTCAGCTTCAAACACACCGGACTTTTCCCGGAGCAGGCAGTCAACTGGGACTGGTTTTCTTCTATTATAAAGAATGCCGGCAGACCGGTTAAAGTGTTAAACCTCTTTGCCTACACCGGCGGTGCTACTCTTGCGGCCGCCAAAGCCGGTGCCAGCGTAACCCACGTCGATGCTTCCAAGGGTATGGTAACCTGGGCAAAGGAAAATGCAGCTGCCTCCGGTCTTGGAGACGCCCCTATCCGTTGGCTGGTAGATGACTGCGTGAAATTCGTAGAGCGGGAAATCCGTCGCGGCAATACCTATGATGGTATTATTATGGACCCTCCTTCTTATGGTCGTGGACCGAAAGGGGAAATCTGGAAAATTGAAGAGAGCATCTTCCCCTTCGTTGAACTTGCGTCCAAAATCCTGGCAAAAGATGCTCTGTTTTTCTTAATTAACTCTTATACAACCGGTTTACAGCCAGCCGTGCTTACCTATATGATGAATACCGTTCTGGTTCCAGGCTTTGGTGGTCATGTAGAAGCTTCCGAAATCGGTCTTCCGGTTTCCGGTAATGGTCTGGTACTGCCCTGCGGGGCTTCCGGTCGATGGGTACGCTAAACAGCGTACCTTGTTTTTAATACATACTTGCCATAGATACGCCAAATACAACAAAAACAATAAGGTAAAGCAGAATCACGATACCAGTATAGATAAGCTGTGCTTTAAAGAAATTGGATTTGCTCTGCTTCTGATTCTTGCTGAATGCCCATACAAACATCATTACAATGTTTACACATGGGATAAACATAATTAAGAGTGTAATCATCCACTCACCCAGACTCATCGGCTCTTCCAGCCCCTGCACCGGCTGCTGATATACCGGCTGCTGGTATGGCTGCTGATACTGCTGGTTGTCCTGACTCTGATACATGTTGTTACTGTCCATTTGAATTCCTCCTCATAATGACTCATTATAATATTTTTCGAGTGTTTTCACACTGTACTGCCTATTTTATCATAAACTTATTCTCTCGTATAGCATATTTATGAAATCTTTTCCAATAATATGCTCGAACATATTTCCTTTTGTATAAACATAAGGTACTCTATCCGGGAAATACAGATACATCCGATAACTGTAACTGAGTATCATGGCTACCGCAATGCCAACAACAATCCCCTTCATTCCTCTCGCTCTTCTGCCAAACGCATACCGGTTAACTGCAAAATACAGAAAGGCACCTGCCACAGGAACAATCATAGGATTCATCTCCACCGCCTGTCTCCATCTTCCGGTCAGAAATAGCCCCGCAGCCCTGGTCATTCCGCAGCCAGGACAAGGAAGCCCCAGGGTAATGACCAGCGGGCAGAACGCATGGAAAACCAGTTTCGTCAGAAAAAGATATCCCAGCACCACCGCCACCGCTATCCCATACGTCTGACAATCCTTCTTCACTCTCATTCCTATTCCTTTTATTTTCTCTATCATATCTTTATCCTAACAATAATTGTCTGATACCGGTCAGCACAAGCAAATGCACCGGATAGAAGCCATACGTGATGGCTTTCGGTATTCTGCTGCCACGTTCGCCGCGATAACAGGCTATGAATAAAAATGCAATCATTCCATACAGCTCCCGCAACCCGGAATAAACATACAACATAATGGTATCTTCCGCAGTTCCGTACCGCACCAGATATACAGCAATCATACCACCGCCCATAATAAGGGCACTCCACACCATCTGTCGGAACAATCTCCCTCTATTATAGTAGAAACTCACAATCAACAGGATTCCCATAAACATATAATCGGTCTGCAGCACCCATGCCGCCGCACACCCCGATAATATGACAAGTACCTGCACTCCCTTGTTTTGATACCATTCCAGCAGCATCATCACAAAGAGACCCAGAACCAGGGTAAAATATACATTCTGACTCTCCGGTGCATATAGCTTTCTCTGAAATGCCAGGTCAAAGGGTATCTCAGACAACAAGGCAAGCACTCCAAGACGCAGCAGATATTTTTTCCGGTTTCTGGTATAAACAAAGCCCTCTACCAGAAGGTACGCAAACAAAACAAAAGAAATTCTGCCGATTGCCCTTCCTGTCCGATACACATAATATGCCTCTAGGTACGCACTCCCCTGCAAAGTATCCATATAAGCCGAAAATACAATGGCAAAGAAATGATCTATAAACATGGTAACAAAAGCTATGTTTTGTAACATCGCACTGCTGCAATTTATTTTTTTCAACGCAAAACCCTTCCTGTTTCTTTTTCTAAATAAGCTGCGATATCTTGGAGGGCGGTACGTTATACTTCTTCTTAAAGAGCTTGCTGAAATGATAGGCATCCTCATAGCCTACCGCCGCTGCAACCTCCTGAATACTGTTGCACTCTCCTTTTTCCAGAATCTCTCTGGCCCGCTCCAGGCGGATATCAATCAGATAGTGAATCGGAGTGTCCCCCGTTTCACTCTTAAAAATCTTGGAAATATAAAATGGACTCAGATACATATTTTCTGCAATCTGGTCCAGGGATATTTTCTCTGCATAGTGGTCTTCAAAATAATTGCATATCTGCTCCACTACATATTTCTTGCTTACCGATTCAAAGGCATAACCTTTCTTCGGTCTGACTGCCTCAGACTGCTCCCTGATAAGCAGTAACAGAATCTGCACCAGATAAGTCCGCAGCATGAAATACCGTCCCTGCTGCCACTGTTCATTCTCCGCTGCCATACTCCTGGCTATCCGGAAAAGCTTCTGCCGCAGTTCCCCCTTTGTATGTAAAACCGGTCCGTCAACCAGTTCAAAATGATTCGGTTTCATATTCCGGAACGCAACATCCGTAAATCCCACGAAAAACTCCACCACCGGATTACCCTTACCATCGGTAAGTGCCTGATGATAACAGCCTGGGTTCAATATCAGCAAATCGCCTTCCCTGATGTCATAAACCACACCATCAATTCTGTATTTTCCACTGCCCGCCATAATAAAGCTCATCTCAATACTGTTTTCATGGCAGTGATAGTTTTTTTCATCACAGCTTCTGGCACCTTTCCAGGCAAACAGGAAGGTTGGATTCAGCTCTTCTGTCAGAATATCATTTCCAGCGCACATCGTTTTCCAGTTCCGTTTCCTTACGTTTTCATTATTTCTTATTTTACTAAAGATTTTCCTAAAAGTAAACAAATCACAAAAATATACATCAAAGTTGCAAGATACTACATTTTCATTTTTTCTCTTTTCTTTATACTATAGCTTAACATCCTCTCCGATGTTAATTTATCCATTGCCCACAGGGCAGAAAGAGGTTTTCTATGCGTGCTATGAAATGGTTTCTATCGTTTCTCAAAAAGTATAAATGGCTCATGGTTCTTGGTCTGTTACTTACCACCATCATCTCCATTCTTGCCATTGTCAACCCTTATATTTCGGGTATGATTGTAGATGAAGTCATCACCGGCGGCAAGCTTTCCCTGCTGCCAAAGCTGATTATCGCCCTGTTGGCTGCGACTTCCATCCGTGGTATACTCCGCTACTATTATCAGGTTGTTTTCGAAACCTGTTCCCAGGGTGTCCTCTATGAAATGCGTGACAAGGTCTATCGCAAACTGTTACAGGAGGACTTTGCTTTCTATAACCGGAAAAGAACCGGCGATTTGATGTCAAGACAGACGGGCGACATGGATGCTATCCGTCATTTTGTTGCCTATGTTATCTATGCTGTCTATGAGAATATCCTGCTCTTCCTTTTCGCGTTGACGATGATTTTTACTGTCAATGTAAAGCTGGCTTTGTGCATGATGGCAGTACTTCCTTTTACTGCCCTTACCACCTATCTGCAATCCAAACAGGTAAAACCAGCTTTTCAGCGGAACCGGGACTGCTTCTCTTCCCTGAATGCTTTTGTACAGGAAAATGTCAGCGGTAACCGGGTGGTAAAAGCCTTTGCCAAAGAAGATTATGAAATCGAAAAATTTAATAAGGAAAACGATGCCTTCCGGGATTCCCAGTTAGATGCCTCTAAAATCTGGATGCGTTATCTGCCTGTTTTTGAAATGTTATCCAACCTGCTGACCATCATCCTCATGCTCTATGGAGGTTACATGGTTATCCGTGGGGAAATTACCCTGGGCAACATGGTTACCGTAAATGGTTATCTGTGGATGCTTACCGTTCCCCTGCGGATGGCAGGCTGGTGGATTAATGATATCCAACGTTTTGTTACCTCTGTAGAAAAAATCTACGCCACCTACACGGAGGAACCCTCTGTAAAAGCCCCCGTAAACGGCACCATGCGCAAACATCTTCAGGGAGCCGTTACCTTCCGGGATGTTTCCTATCAGGCAGATGGCGAAGACATTGTCCACGATATCAGCTTCTGTGTCAAACCAGGACAGACCGTAGGTATCATTGGTTCCACCGGTGCGGGCAAATCCACAATCATGAACCTGCTGTGTCGTTTCTATGATGTGACCGCCGGCGAAGTTCTGGTAGATGGTATCAATGTAAAGAATTTGGACTTATATGACCTGCGGGACAACATCGGTATGGCAATGCAGGACGTATTCCTTTTCTCCGATACGATAGAAGGCAATATTGCCTATGCCAAGCCGGACTGTCCTTTTGAGGAAGTTAAGCATGCTGCTATTATGGCAGATGCCAACCACTTTATTCAAAACCTGCCGGATGGTTATGATACCATTGTCGGGGAACGTGGGGTAGGGCTTTCCGGTGGACAAAAACAGCGTATCTCCCTTGCCCGGGCCCTGTTAAAGGATCCTTCCATCCTGATTCTTGACGATACGACTTCTGCGGTAGATATGGAGACCGAAAGTTATATCCAGACACAGCTTAAGAAGATTGAAAAAGACTGCACGATTTTCATTATCGCTTACCGCATTTCTTCCATCAAGGATGCCGACCTTATTCTGGTTATGGATAACGGACGCATTATTGAGCGCGGTACGCACGAAGAATTATTGCAAAATAATGGTTATTACGCCTCTGCCTTCCGGAACCAGTACGGAGAGATTCCGGCAGAGTTATCCTAGATTATTCTATATAGAAAGGAGCTTACCATGGCTAGAAATACTTATGATGTAGATGAAGTGTTAGAAGACCACTTTGACCTGGGACAGTTAAAGCGGCTTGCCAGCTACATTACCCCTTACCGCAAGCCCATGCTTTTCGTTATTTTTCTGATGCTGTCCTCCTCCGCATTATCCATGCTGATACCGCAGTTTCTGATGCGGGTTATGGATAACTGTATTCCGGCAAAGGATATGCACACGATTTTCAAGTATGCCGGTCTGACTCTGTTAATTGCCTTATATGCCTGTATCAGCTTACGTTACAAAATCAAGGTAACAAACGAACTGGGACAAAACGTTATTTACCAGATTCGCTATGACATCTTTAAACATTTACAGGAATTGCCTTTTTCCTATTATGATGACAGGCCGCATGGCAAAATTCAGGTACGTGTAGTAAATTATGTAAACAGTTTAAGTGACCTGTTAAGTAATGGTATCATCAACACCATTACCGACCTGTGTAACCTGGTTTTTATTCTCCTGTTCATGCTATTTATTAACGTGAGACTGACCCTTATCTGTCTGTGTGGTTTGCCGGTTTTAATCCTCGTGATTATCGTGATTAAGAAAAAGCAGCGCCGCGCCTGGCAGATTCAGAGTAACAAACAGTCCAACTTAAATGCCTATATTGCAGAAAGCATCAATGGTATACGGGTTACCCAGTCCTTTACACGTGAGCAGCGAAATACCGATATTTTCAACCATTTAAGCCGTGGCTACCGCCAGTCCTGGATGCGGGCTGTAAAGTTCAATTTCCTGATGGGGCCCAGTGTGGATATTATATCCGTTATTACCACTTCTTTTGTTTATGTGCTGGGTATTAACTGGATGCTTGGCGGCGATGGCGGTATTACCGTCGGTGTGCTGGTGGCTTTTACTGCCTATATCAGCCAGTTCTGGAACCCCATTAACACGCTGGCGAGCTTCTATAACTCCCTGCTCACTGCCATCTCCTATCTGGAACGTATCTTCGAAACCATCGATGAAGAGGTTTTGGTCAAAGATGCACCGGATGCGGTTCCCATGCCACCTATTGTGGGTAAAATAACCTTTCAGGACGTATGCTTCAGCTATGAGCCAGGACATCCGATTCTGAACCATATTAACTTTACTGCCAATCCCGGTGACTCCTTCGCGATTGTAGGACCGACCGGTGCCGGCAAAACCACCATCGTCAACCTTATCAGCCGCTTCTACAATGTGGATTCCGGTCAGGTACTTATCGATGATGTGGATATTTCCAAGGTTACCATCCATTCCCTGCGGGCACAGATGGGCGTCATGATGCAGGACAGTTTTATCTTCTCCGGCACCATTATGGACAATATCCGCTATGGCAATAAAATAGCTACCGATGAGGCTGTTATCCGCGCTGCCAAAACGGTATGCGCCCATGATTTTATTATGGAAATGGAACATGGCTATTACACAGAAGTAAATGAACGTGGCAGCCGCCTTTCTGCCGGACAAAGACAGCTTATCTCCTTTGCCAGGGCACTGCTTGCCGACCCGAAGATTCTCATTCTGGATGAGGCAACCTCCAGCATTGATACGGAAACCGAACTGCTACTGCAAAAGGGATTGAATGAACTGTTAAAAGGAAGAACCTCCTTCATCATCGCCCACCGGCTTTCCACCATCAAAAATGCCAACTGCATTCTGTATGTGGACAAGGGGGATATCCTGGAAAGAGGTTCTCACGAAGAGTTATTAACTATGAAAGGCGAATACTATAAACTGTATATGTCACAGTTTGATTTTCTAAAAGAACAGAAATAACTTATTCCATTGCTTTTACCAGTTTGATAATACGGCTGGTTCCCAGGCGGTCAGCTCCCAGTGCCAGGAATTTTTCAGCATCTTCCATGGAGGAGATGCCGCCTGCTGCCTTAATCTTCACACCGGCACCTACATGCTGTGCAAACAGTTCCACATCAGCAAAGGTTGCACCGGCTGTGGAGAAACCGGTAGAGGTCTTAATATAATCTGCCCCCGCAGCCGTTACTACTTCACACATCTTAATCTTCTCTGCTTCCGTAAGGAGACAGGTTTCAATAATGACTTTCAGAATCTTATCCCGGCAGGCCCTTTTTAAGATACGGATTTCTTCTTCCACCTTATCAAATCTGCCGTCCTTTACCCAGCCTAAGTTGATAACCATATCAATCTCATCTGCGCCGTTTGCAAGGGCATCCTTTGTTTCAAATTCCTTACAGGCAGTGGTTGCATAACCATTAGGAAAACCGATTACTGTGCAGACTGCCATGTTATCCTGTACATATTCTTTTGCCTGCTTCACATAACTTGCCGGAATACAGACGGATGCCGTGCCGTAGTGCATGGCATCGTCACAAATCTGTTTGATTTCCTCCCAGGTGGCAGTTTGTGCCAGTAAGGTATGGTCTACATGTTTTAAGATTTCTTTTTTATCCATTGTTTTCTCCCTGTGTACGTATTTTCTGTTACGAAATGATTTTCTTATTGTTTCACAGCTTCTTGTCAGGGAATAGCTTCCTGTTATGAAAATCATTCCCTGTTATGAAACATTTTCCTACTTACTTAACATATAACAGTTTCACTTCCCCTTCAATACCTATTTGCAGGGAAAAGGTTTCTTTCTCGCCAAATTCCACATTCTTTTTCGCTACCGGTATCTGGATTTCTGTCCAGGTATCACAGGTTCCATTCCAACTGCCACAGCATTTCCCATCGGCATAAAGATGGATGGTTCCCGTTCCCATTCCTGCCAGTGTCATCTGCTCCGGCAAGGTAGAAATCAGACAGTCCATAAAGTTCAATAAGCCTTCCTGCTCCGGTTGCTTTGGTGTTACCGCCGTATAGCCCTGCTGTCCTTCCACCAGAATCATATTTTCACAGGTATCGTAATGGTCTGCCCGCAGTCTGTTATCCAACCGGCGATTGCCCGGTTTCTTTCCCGGAAGGAAAATGGCCGCAGAAAGCTTTTCCGCTTTGCAGGAATCTCCTACATATATCCGGTAAGTACCTTCTTCTACCATAAGACTTTCACTGATAACATCATAGAAGCGGAAATCCTCTGCCGGGATTTCAAAGGCTACCTGGCGTGTTTCCCCCGGTCTTACTGCCTTAAGCCGTTCAAAGGCAAGCAGCTGGCTCACTGGCTTCTTCACTCTGGATGCGGGTGCCACACCATAAACCTGCACCACTTTGTCACTGGTTCTCTCCCCGGTATTGGTAACTTCAAAACGGACACCGATTGCTTCCGGTATGGTAAAAGGTGTTTTTCTGTGTTTTGACACATGTGTCATATTATCCTGCAGGGTCACTTCCAGCTTCCCATAAGCAAACGTAGTATAGTTCAAGCCATATCCGAAAGGATATAATACTTCGCCGTCAAAATAGCGGTAAGTCCGTTTTCCCTGAATGATGTCATAGTCGTCGATATCCGGTAACTGCTCCACACTTTGATACCAGGTCATATTCAGGCAGCCGGCCGGTGCCGTCCTGCCAAAAAGAGCTTCTGCCATAGCAGTTCCCATATCCTGGCTGCCGGTTGCCGAAGAAATAATTGCCGGAATCTTTGCCTGCGCTTCCAGAATCGCATAGGGATAGTTGGTAAACAGCACCAGTATAACAGGCTTGCCAAGTCCGGCTGCCTTTTCTAACAGTCGCTCCTGATAAGGCGGCAGGGTCAGTGTCTTTCTGTCCACTTCCTCCTTGGCATTTATCATCGGGTTGCAGCCAAGTGCCAGCAGAATCATCTCTTTTTCCTGCATGAGGAAAAGCGCTTTTTCCAGTCCATTCTCTACCACTTCCATCCGAAGCGCCGTTCCTTCTGCTGTTTCCTTTTTCACAGAAGAAAAATATCCTGCATCGTCTGCCTGTAATGGGTTCTCAAAACGGTCTGTTAAAATTACCCTCCCATCTTCTCTTTCTTCCTTATGCATCCGCTCTAAGACAAACCAGTCAAAAGCTCTCTGGCTGGCAACATACATTCTGCCACCATCTTTTTGTCCATCTTCCTTTTTTTCCAGATTCATATAGCGTCCGGTGCGTACACTGCGATACGTATAACTGCCCTCGCCCCAGTTTTCCTCTATAAAAATCTCCGGCTTCTGACAGATACACAGTTGTTCTTTCTCTCCAATTCCCAGATAACCATCCCCACACCGGAACAGTACCCTGTCCAGCCCATCTGCAAAAGGAATCTCGCTACCTGTCACTTCCTGGATTCCCTGTCGCAGTGTTTTCTGATAAAGCGGTGTGCCCCCATACCAGTCCTGATACCACACATCGCCCAGTGGACCTGCCAGCGCCATATTTGTGACATCCGCGTCACTTTTAAGTGGCAGTATATTGCTTTCATTTTTTAATAAGACAATGCTTTCCCTGGAAACTTCTTTACAAATCTCCTGATTCTGCAAAGTATTTCTATCCGCTTCTGTTACCTGGTCATAAGGGTTCTCATTCTCCCTGTCATAGATTCCCAGACGAAGCTTGGTACGGAAAGTATTGCGAATCGCCCGATTTACCTCTTCTTCCGTCAGCAACCCCTTTTCATAAGCCTCCTTTGCTGCTTCGTCTACCAGCTCCTGCCTGTCTGACATAGCATCCACACCAGCCTTGACCGAAGCTGCAATGGACTGCGCATGGCTTTCAAAATAATGCTGATCCCTCACTACCAGTTCCAAAGCACCACCATCGCAGACCGCATGCTTCAGCCCATACTGATTCTTCAAAATATCCTGCACTTCATGATTCAGCATACCAACCGTGCCGTTAATCCGGTTATAGGCGGTCATTACCGCTTCTGCGCCTGCCTCTTCAATACAACGACGGAATGGCTCCAGGTACAGTTCATAACGATTACGTGAATCGATGGAAGAGCTCTTATAAGTTCTGCCATCCTCTGTATTATTTCCATAAAAATGCTTCAGGGTCGCTGCCACCTGCAGGTAACGTGGGTCATCCCCCTGCATTCCCTTGATATAGGCACCCGCCATCTCTCCAGTAAGCAATGGGTCTTCCCCATAGCTTTCCTCATTTCTGCCCCATCGTGGGTCCCGCTCCAAATCCACAGTCGGTGCCCAACGGCATAAGCCGCCTCTGTCCCGAACCTTATAAAGGGCTCTGGCTTCTCTTCCCACCATATCGCCTGCCCGCTGCAATAATTCTTTATCCCAGGTGGCACTCATCCCGATAGGCTGTGGCAGGGATGTGGTGTAATCCGGCTTGCCAATCGGATTCTGGTCGTTCCGTGCCTCGATTCCGTGGGCTGCTTCACTTCCCACATAGCTTCCCGGTATGCCCAGCCGCTCTATCGCCGGTCCGCTGGAACACAGACAGCTCAGCTTCTCCTCTATCGTCATGTTGGCAATCAGCCAGTCTAACCGCTCCTCTATGGGCAATGTGTTATCCCAGAATTTCGTAGTCTTATTTGCTTCCATAAAATCCTCATTTCTGCGCACATTCTTTGCGCATGCCGAGTTTGTGTCAAGTGCGCGCAGACACAAATCTCGTGTGTGAAAAATCTTTCGTATATGGATTTTTCACATTAGCCTCCCATTTATAAGATGAATGGTACATGTACTAAAAAAACAGGTAAGTGGGAAACCATGATTGTATTATCTACATTTACGGATGAATAACCAATCGCAGGACCCTGGTAAAACGCTGGTACTTAGCGACTGTATTGTAGTCGCTTATGTACCACTGCGTTTGGATTGGAGCGAAAGCGTGTCCAAGATGGTTTTCATTTGCACATGTTTATCAAAAATGTAAGGTTTCCTAATTACCTGTTTATTATCAAATATTCCATAATCGGGTACAATGGGATATCTTGTATGGAAGCTGTATTATCTTGTTATTCCTTTTTTCCCAGTTCCCAGAATGCTACAGCACTGGCAGCTGCTACATTGAGAGAATCCACACCATGGGTCATGGGGATTCTGACCGTATAATCACAGTCTGCTATGGTTCCGTCTGCCAGCCCATCGCCTTCGTTTCCCAGAAGAATGGCAAGTTTTTCTTCTGCCCGCAGCCGTGGGTCATCAATTCCGATGGAATCTTCCCGCAGTGCCATCGCAATAGTACGAAAGCCCATTTCTTTTAGAGCGTTTATGTCCTTTTCCAGGAAAGTCCATGGAATCTGAAAAACAGTTCCCATGCTGACGCGGATTGCCCGGCGGTATAATGGATTGCTGCATGCCGGTGTCAGTAAGATACCATCCATGTGCAGGGCTGCTGCCGAGCGGAAAATAGCACCCACATTGGTCGGATTTACTACATTTTCCAAAACCACAATCCGGCGGGCTTTCTCACAAACCTGTTCCACAGTTGGCAGCGGCGGGCGGTACATAGCACACAACATTCCTCTGGTCAACTGAAATCCAGTCAGTTTCGTCAGCACATCAAAGGGTGCCGTATACACCGGCAGTCCGCTGCAACGCTCTATCAGCTCCCTGCCCTCTCCTTCCACATGCTTTCTCTCCATCAGGAAAGAAATCGGAATACAATCGGCATCCAGTGCACGCTCAATGACCTTAGGACTTTCTGCGATAAACATTCCCTTTTCCGGCTCCTGCCTGTTCAGCAGTTGATTCTCCGAAAGCCTTGCATAAACGTCTAACTGTGGTGCTTCAAAATCCCCTATTTCTATGATATGTGCCATACGAATCCTCATTTCTACGCATGCCTTGGCGCATGTCGTGTTGCTACCTGTTCCCGCGGACAGCTTTCCGTCTACCTTTTTATTTCGTCAGGTCATTGGCATAGTCCCTGCCATTTACGATTTCCATAATGCCATACAGCCCATACTGTACCATGCTTTCTACCGCCACATCGGTGTAAAATGCCATGTGCTGCGTGTGCACTACATTGGGGAACTGGCGCAGATATGCCATTTTCCGGTTGGAAATAATATCACTTTTAAAATTCCTATGGACAATTCCTTCTTCTTCTTCGATACAGTCCAAGCCCAGCGCACCAATCTTACAGTTCTCAATGTTCTCAATCAGGGCATCAATATTCATCAGCGACCCTCTGGCACAGTTAATTAGGACTACCCCATCTTTCATCCTGGCAATGCTCTCATTGTTTACCATGTGGTAAGTATCCTCCAACAGTGGCATGTGGAAGGTAATCACATCTGCCTTTGCGTAAACTTCCTCCAAGGACACGTAGGTAGCGTATTTTTTTACTTCCTCATTTTCATGCGGGTCATAGGCTATGATTTTACCACCAAAGCCCGACAATGCCTGAATGACTTTCATACCAATACGCCCGGTTCCCACAACACCGATGGTAAGATGGTTGATTTCCCTGCCGATTAAACCGGTTAAGGAATAGTCATTTACCTGGGTTCTCCACAGGGACTGTTTATAATTTCTAAGACAAAGCAATATCATCATAATGGTATACTCTGCCACACCGGTTGGAGGATATGCCGCATTGCAGACCTTTAAGCCGATTTCCCTGGCATACGCCACATCGATATGGTCATAACCGATGCTTCTTGTCGTCAGGCACTTTACCCCGTATTCTTTCAGCTTGTCCAGTTCCTCTTTTCCGTAAGTGTGCATGCCCAGAATGGTAACACCGTCACACCCCTTTACCAAATCTATATTGGAGAGGCTTAATACCTCCTTCGTGCAGGACAACTCCAGGTCATACTCTTTTTCATACTTTTCAAACGCTGCCCGCTCATCTTCTCTCACACCAAATGCATATATTTTCATACCAATTCTCCATTTCTGTTATTTCCTATTCCGTATCATAGCACAGTCAGACTGCCTTCTGTCAATTCAACCTGTTAAACTGCGCTGTTGGTAGTCAGTGTCCTTCGCTTATGGTAAAATAGAGAATAGTAATTTTGAAATTATATAAAGCATGATTTTAAAATTGTGGAAGTGAATAACCAACTGAAGGACCATTGTGTCCGGAGCGGAGCTAAAGCGTGTCCGAAGTGGTTATCGCTTACACATTTAGTCAAATATTAGCTTTCCAAATTACCATATCACACATACGACATAAGCGAGGGCTCTACTATGAATCTGAAAAATGCAGTTTCTGCCATGCAAAAGGAACATTCCAAAGATACCTTAACTCCCCTTTATACTCCCTGGGGAGAAGCGATTGAAAAGGAGCAGGAAACCAACGTCCTTCCTGAGTATCCAAGACCGCAGCTACGCCGTAGTAACTATCAGATGTTAAACGGAAAGTGGCATTATGCCATCAACCAAAATCCTGCTGCCTCGGAAACGTTTTCGGCTGACGGAGAGATTCTGGTTCCCTTTTCCCCGGAAGCTCTTCTTTCCGGTGTTCACAGACAAGTTCTGCCTGGTGATTATCTCTGGTATGAGAGACGTCTTACCTTTTCCCAGGAAGAGCTCTCCTTTCTCCATCAGGGCAAACACTGTCTCCTGCATTTTGGTGCCATCGACCAGATTGCCGTTATCTATATCAATGGGAAAGAGGTGGCTTCCCATGTGGGTGGATATCTCCCCTTTGAAGTGGATATTACGCCTTACTTGACCGATTCCTCTGTAACCCTCCAGATTCGGGTACAGGACTACAGCGACACGTCCTATTACAGTCGGGGCAAACAGACCCTGAAGCGGGGTGGCATGTTCTACACTGCCCAGAGTGGTATCTGGCAAAGTGTCTGGTACGAATGGGTTCCGGCAAACTATATCAGCCACCTTACCATCACCCCAGACATCGATACCAGACAGGTGCAGATTACGTTGCACTCCCCGGCTCCTTTTTCCCAGATTTCCTGGCAGCTTTTGGAAGCCACCTGCTCTTATAATATAGAACAGGGAACAGCCTGCCCGGAGATTTCTTTTACCTACGAAAAGATAGATGCAACAACTTTTACCCTTACTATCCCCCAGGAGTCCGTGCGCCTGTGGACACCGGAAACTCCTTATCTGTACCAGCTTACCATCACCGCTGATGAGGATACCGTGCACACCTACTTCGCGCTGCGTTCCTACACCATAGAACCGGATGAAAACCAGATTCCACGCTTTTGCCTGAACCATCAGCCTTATTTTCTCAACGGCTTACTGGACCAGGGCTACTGGTCTGACGGACTGATGACTGCGCCTGCAGACGAAGCCCTTATCTTCGATATTACCCTTGCCAGAAAAAAAGGCTTTACCATGCTCCGGAAGCATATCAAAATCGAGCCTCTACGCTGGTATTATCACTGTGACCGTTTGGGGATGATTGTATGTCAGGATATGGTAAACGGTAGCGGCAGCTACTGTATGCCTTTCGTCTGCTACCTGCCAACCCTCCTGCCCTTTACTGCCCATCGTATCAAGGACTGCCATTATTCCCTTTTTGCCAGACAATCCCAGGAAGGGCGTACCCTCTGGGAACAGGAATGTATGGATACCATTACCCATCTGTACAACGTCCCCTCCCTGGCAATGTGGGTGCCTTTCAACGAAGGCTGGGGACAGTTTGATGCTGCCAGAATTACCCAGCAGATAAAAGAAAAAGACACCACCCGTCCGGTAGACCATGCCAGTGGCTGGTTCGACCAGAAAAGCGGTGACTTTATCAGTATCCACAACTATTTTCGTCCTTTGAAAGTGCCTCATCCTGCCGATGGACGTGCCATACTCATCAGTGAGTACGGCGGCTATGCCTGCCATATCGCAGACCATTCTTCCGTAACCCACTCTTACGGTTACCGGAAATATGACGACACTGACACTTTGTCTGCTGCCGTCCACACCCTTTTTCATAAGCAGCTCCTGCCCCTTGTTCCAAAAGGTTTAAGCGGTGCTGTCTATACACAATTATCCGATGTGGAAGAAGAAGTGAATGGTCTGGTTACTTATGACAGACGTGTCATTAAAGTAATTTAATATCCTTCCTTTTTCCGGATAAGGCGTAATTCACGTCTTTTCTCCGCATTTTCCCATTCCATACGTTCCCCGTCATTTTCCAGAATCAGAGGGGGAACGGCGGTTGGTTTTCCGTCATCGCCCATGGCAACCATCACAAAATATGCCCGGTTGATAACGTGCCTTGTACCGTCTACATCCTCCCGGTAAGTATCCACCCTTACTTCCATTGAGGTATGCCCTACATGCGTTACTTTTCCAATAATGACAATAATGTCATTTAAGTAAGCACCGGATTTGAAATACAGATTATCTATCGCTACGGTTGTAGCATCTCTGCCGCAGTGTCTTCTGGCAGTCGCACCTGCCACCTCATCTATCCATGCTAAGAGCCGGCCTCCAAACAGTCTTCCAAATCCGTTGATATCCGGATAAATAACGACTCTAAGCTGTGAAGTTTCTGAATCGGAAACCTTTTTGGGTTCTAATGCTTTCGTATCCTTCTCTTCCATTTTTCTCCCACCTTATCTTTTCCTAATGATAATACAATTATAGCATATTTTTCATCGCCCACGAAAATCCTTTCGCGGTTCTTATCTCTGGTTCCCGGAAATGATTGCCTTCATTCCATTCCAGAGTAACCCGTCCGGGCAGTTCCTTTTCCTGATACCATTCCTGCATCAGTCTGAGGTTGTCGCCCACCGTAGCCATCTGCCTGTTTCCAGCCTTTTCTTCCTTCCTGCCAAGGCTCAGATACACCGCCTGTGCCTGTATGCTTCTGTCCTTTATATATTCCAGCCAGCCCGGAAACCAGACAGAGGGGGACACTGCTGCAATTTTCTGAAACCGGTTAGTCTGATACGCTGCCCAGAGGGCAAAAAGCCCTGCCAGGGAATATCCTCCAAGAATAACCGGAATTTCTTCTGACAGATGGTATCTTGCCAGCACTTCTGGCAGAATCTTTTCCAGAACCTCCTGCAAGGTTGCCTGCCCAAGCCCGGCAAATTCCTGTTCCCGAAAGACTGCTGGTGCCTGCCATGGCGACAGTTCGCCATTCCAGTCATTGACCCGGAAAGCAGCCAGCATAAATCCCGTTTCCGTGCCTGCCTGAATCTGTTCATATTCCCGTGCAATCCCCGATAGTTCGTGTTCGCCCATGGGCTGCAGTAACAGGGTTGTTATTGGTTCTGATTCTCTATAGAAAATATCACATTTTCGTCCTGCGACAGAGATTGTCTCTTTCATTTTTTCCCTTCTGAATTACTTTATTTGAATCATCATTCTTCATTTATTACACTTTTCCAGGTCTAAAGTTATGTATGCTTCACACTTTTCCCAGGCTGTCCATCTTTTATCTGCTCATTATACCACATAACAATAAAATCTGCTGTAACTACAAATCCGAACTTTTTTTCCACACTTTTCATACCATATAGTAAACCATTCTTTACGGAACTGTTGATTATGTACCTTTCTCTGGGAATTTTCCTACTGCTTCTGCTACTGTGCAGCATAACCCTGTTTACCTTCCGTAAACGTAAATGTGTCCGGAAAGTCTGCACACTTTCCCATACACAGAAATGTGAACTCCTAAACTCCCTGCTTTCCCCTTTCGGTTATCTCTATGATGCCACCCAGGACTGTATCTCCACCCACAAAGATGCCTGGCAACGCTCTGCCAGCTATACGGCACACTTTGACCATGCGGCTTCTTTCCTCTCCATGGTGTTTGACTGCCTGCCGGTTTATTTTTCCTATGACGGACGTACCTGGCTGATAGAATTCTGGAAAGGACAGTATGGTATCAACACCGGTGCGGAGGTGGGTATTTATTATGCCGACCACATCGTTCCGAAAAGTGACTTATCCAGAACACTCTTTCAGGCAGTGGACGATGATGACATGCTATCGCTCTCCTTTACCCTGAGCAGGAAAGACTCCTGCTATGCCCGGATGGCAAAACGAACCTGGTGGCTTACCGCCTTTCTTCCCGGCTGTTTCTCCAGACCGGAATGTCTTACACTGACTGCCTCTGTGGTCTTTCCCGATTGTGATATGATGCACGGCTTTCTAAAAGGGTTGTCCGACACCGGATTTCCCATGCATCTGGTAAAATGCTGTGGCACCTCCCTGCAGATTTGTTTCCGGGAGCCTCTGCCTTCCCGTACTTCTTTCTTTTATCGTCTCCGAAGAAAATGGGCACAGTTTTGGAACCGCTTCTTCTGTTTCCTCTACCGCAGGATTACCCGTGTCTTTTGCCTGACCCTGGACCGCCTGCTCTATCTTTACTTTTTACTTCCCTTTTTCTTCCGGAAATTACTTCATCTGCGGAGGCATTCTTCATGAGTTATGATTCCCGCCTGCAAAAAGCCTTTCAGAAAGCCCCTGTTCTCCCCCTTACTGCCAACAGCCGTTATGTCCTTATCAGTGACTGCCATCGTGGAGATGGCAGTTGGGGCGATAACTTCCTGAAAAATCAGAACCTCTATTTCACTGCCCTGCAGCATTACTACCACAAGGGCTTTTCCTATATCGAACTGGGGGATGGGGATGAACTGTGGGAAAACCGGAATATGAATCAGATTATCGACATCCACAACCACATTTTCTGGCTTATGTCCCGGTTTTATCAGGAACACCGCCTTTTCCTGCTCTATGGCAATCACGATATGGAAAAGAAGAAATGTAATTACAGCCGCCAGAAATGTGCCTCCTATTTTTGCAGTGATATGCAGTGCAAACAATCTCTTTTCCCCGGCCTGCCTTTCTATGAAGGTCTGATTCTAAGGGACCCGCTGACCGGGAACTGCCTCCATCTGACCCACGGACATCAGGCGGATTTCTTTAATTCTACGCTGTGGCGCGTAACCCGCTTCCTGGTACGCTATGTATGGCGACCCTTAGAGCATTTCGGCGTGTTAGACCCTACCAGTGCGGCTAAGAACTATACCCGGAAAGACCATACGGAGAAGCGGCTGTCTGCCTTTGCGGTAAAAAATCAGTTGCACCTTGTTACCGGTCACACCCACCGTCCCCGCCTGAACCCGGAGGCTCCTGCCTATCTCAACACCGGCAGTTGTGTCCATCCCCGCTGCATTACCTGTCTGGAAATTGAACACGCACAGATTTCCCTTGTAAAATGGTCTGTAGACATACGAAAGGACAGAACCCTTTTCGTAGAAAGAACGGTTCTGTCCTCTTGTCCTTTAACGGCTATTTTTACCGATTCTGCAACGCCTCTGCCCACATACTGATTAACTTCTCCACAGAATAGGCGGCATTCGCCGGGCTGGTGGAGGGTAACACCTGTGCCTCCATGCCAAGAATCTTCTGCTGGTACTTTTCAAAATACTTCGCTGAGGTTTTACCATTACAATATATCCGGCTGACAGCAGATTCTGTGAGTATCCTGTTTAAATCCGTAGGGACTACATTCCGTATGCTGCTGTCACTGGAGCCAATAATGTCACAACTGTAAATCGTATCCCAGAGGGCAATATGGTTTCGCAGTAACATCTGCTTCTTTTCTTCGATTGTGGTGGGAAGCGTTTCTCCCAGCACTGCACTGAGCACCTTCCAGAAACGATTCTGGGGATGCCCATAGAAGAACATCTGCTCTCTTGATTTTACCGATGGCAGGCTTCCTAAAATAAGAATTTCGGAATGCTCGTCGTATAAAGGTGGAAACGGATGAATGATATGTTCGTATTTGTTTTCATTTTTATTTTCAGGCATGATTAACCTCCCGGACAAGCTTCGTTATCCCATAATCGCCATCCAGCCCGGCAGGAAAAACCGGTTCAGCGTATCCATGCAATATTCCATTTTTTCTTTTTCATATCCATGTAGAATCGTTTCAAACACCGCTGTCAGATAGGCACTGAGCAATGTGTGCATTTCCTCCTGCGTGGGTATTTTTATCTCACATCCATGTGCCCTCATATATTCAAAGGTTTCCATCATATCCCTTTGCTGTTCTTCTACAAAATCATGAAGAAAATTCTCATACTTGGTTCCGCGCGCACCCCTGAGCAGCAGCTTGAATTCCTCCCTGCGGGGATACAGCACATCTTTCACAAAATCCATATAGGCTTCTCCAAAGAGCATCTCCCGGTCTGCACCATCCTGGTCCACCATAGCATATTTCATTCTTCTATGGTGCTCCAGCCACTCATTCATTTCGCCCATCAAAGGCTGCATCAGGGCATCAAACATATCCTCTTTGTTTTTATAATGCCGGTACAGCCCTGCCGCCGACATTCCAGCCCGTGCTGCAATACTCCGCACGGATGCATCTGCAAATCCCTTTTCTAAAAATTCAGCCCTCATGGCTATTATGACCTGAATATGGCTTGCTGTCTTGTCCTTTGGCATATTGGCACCCCATTTGCTAACACTGTACGCTAACAATGTTAGCGTATCATCCTTTCTGCTGCGTGTCAACTAATTTCCATCTTTGAACTTATTCCGTCATCCTAAGACGCTCCACGACACTTTCCCCATTCACATACCTCTGGCTCAAAACAGGTATGAGTACTGCAATCATTAGGAATATTGGCATACAGACTACCGCCGGGATTATCGTGAAATGAACCTTATAGTATTGGTTCCCCAGCAGCATCGACATCCCGTAGCTTCCAATCAATGTGCCAATCGTCGCGGTAAAGGCAAAGGTAAGCAACATATAAATCAATCCCTCAAAAATAAGCATTGCCCTCTGCTGCCTTATGGTCATGCCAATGCTTTCCAGCAATGCAAGCTCCCGTTTCCTTGCTACCATGGAGGTAATGCTGGTATTGGTAAAATTGGCAATCCCGATAAAAGCTAACAGGATACTGGCAACCATTCCCACTACTTTATAGGTTCTCTGGGTATTTTCATACTCTTCCACATAAGTGGCTTTGGAAGTATACTGCATATTAGGGTCTTGCTCTTTACAATACCCTGCCAGGAACTGCTCTATCTCATCTACCTTTTCTGCTTCCACATCCAGGGTAATTATCATCGGGCATTTCTGTTCCACCTCCTGTAAAAAGATATCCGACGGAACCAGAATATCAATTTCAACCGGGTGACTATGCTGGATGCTGATGTTATATGGAATACTTGCAATGGCAAGGATTTCACAGCTTCTGCTTTCCCCTGTCTGGCTGAATACCTCTATCATGTCCCCTACCTGATACGCGCTAAGCTGCCCTTCCGTATCATAGGGGCTGACTGCCACATACTTCCCGCTGTGCAGCTTTTCCAAATCAATTTCTCCCTGCCATACGGTAATGTCATCCCATACGGCATCGTCTATTCCATACACATGATAGATTGCTTTCCCGCTCTCTATTTCCTCTTTTATATGTTCGAGCCTTTGTCCACTCACCCCAAACGTTTCCCCGATGCGTTCTGCCATATCATTCCAGTGCTCATCCAAGTTGCAGATATTTTCCGAAAAATATATCTTTTCCAGTGACTCTATTCCGCTGTGTTTTGACAGTTCCTTCAGGAAACTATCGTTTAAGGTATCCTGCTTTACATACTGGGAATACACATTAAACCAGGATACATCCCCAATCACAAAATCATGGCTAATCATGTTGTCCAGATAGGCATCCATATCAAAACTGTCTGCCATAGAGTAGGCACTGTTTAGGATAATCAGACTGAAGGATAGAGAAAGGGTCACGAGAACCACTTTTCTCCGGTTTCTTCCTACATTCTCTCCTGCCATTTTCCACAGGCTAATCTTCTGACCTGGTTTACTGTTCTTCTTTTTCTTATCGATAGCCTCTGTCATTCTAAGGGCTTCTATGGGGCTTACCCTGGAAGCCACCTTCTCTGCTTTATGGATACTGATAAACACCGTTCCCCATGCAAACAATGCCGCAAACAGAAATGCCCACCAGCGAATGGCTATTTTGACCACATTGGTATTCAGAATTTCCAATACAAACGGAGTAAGCGCACTCCCTACCAGACTTCCGAGGAACAATCCTATGGGAATCCCTATCAGACTAATCCGCATTGCCTGTCTCCTAATCAGTACTTTCATCTGCTTTCCGGTTGTGCCAATGGTTTTTAACAGACCATAGAAATGTACATCTTTTGCAACACTAATCATGAATACATTAGAAATCATTAAGTATCCGCAAAAGGTTATGATAAGCACAATCATAACGACTCCCAGAACAGTGCCGGTATCCAGGGATTCACTTCCCATATATGCCCAGTTTACCCCATAATCAATTTCATCCGCAAAATAACCGCTTTCCGTAATTACTTTGATTAACTTAGACTCTATGTTCCACGAATTGTTAAAATTGACCTCTGCATTGATGGAACCGCATATTTCTTCCTGGCTTAAATCGTGTTTGCTTAGTATTTCCTCCACGTATTCCCTGCTCAGCCACGCCTGGCTGGCACTCATGATAATATCACCTTTCCAGAAACCAACCAATATAAAACTGTCCTGGTATGCTGTCCCGCCCACAGAATATTGCAAGGTTACCACTTCACCCAGTTTTGCCGGAATTCCTAACTGTTCCAAAACCAGTGTATCGGTTGCGATTTCATTCTTTGCTTCCGGCAGTCTTCCTGTGGTAGGCATGGAAAACATCATTTCCGCTTCTAATGCATCCTTCGCATACCGGATTTCTGTTGGTCTTTTACTCAGTTCCGGATTTTCTGCACTCGCCAGCACCACCGAATACGATATTTCTTTAATGTCCGGATGTTTGCTCAGACGTTCATATTGTTCCGGCGTAAGGTACTTAAAGCCGCCATGTGCATTTCCACCCACCTGGCGCATGGTGCTTTCCTCTACAGATGCCAGCAGACTACTGGAAATCGCAAATAAACTGCAAAACAGCACCGTAGTAAGAATAATGGCTATTACCGCAAACAGATTTCTCATCTTTTCGGTTCTGAAAGAAATATCTGCCACATGTCGAATTGTTTTCTTATTCTCTACCCTAATCATCGGCACCACCTACAATCTTTCCATCTTCAATCCGGATAATCCGGTCTGCCATCTGCGCGATTTCCTCATCATGGGTAATCATGACTATCGTCTGCCGGAACTGTTCGCCCGTTACCTTTAACAGCCCCAGTACATCCTGGCTCGTTCTGCTGTCCAGATTTCCGGTTGGTTCATCTGCCAGAATAATTGCCGGTTTACTTGCCAACGCCCTTGCGATTGCGACTCTCTGCTGCTGTCCACCGGACAGATGATTGGAAAGATTGTGCAGCTTATTTTCCAGCCCCAATGTTTTGACTATTTTATCAATATAGCCTTCGTCCGGCACCTTTCCGTCCAATCCCATCGGAAGCATTATATTTTCATAAACATTCATAGTCGGAATCAGGTTAAACTGTTGGAAGACAAACCCTATTTTCCTTCTTCGGAAAATGGTTAATTCCTCATCCCCCAGGGAAAAAATATTCTTGCCATCCACAAACACTTCTCCTGCCGTTGGTCTGTCCAAGCCGCCAAGCATGTGTAATAGTGTGGATTTTCCACTTCCCGAAGTTCCCACAATGGCTACAAATTCCCCATTTTCTATCTGCAGGCTCACATGGTCCAGGGCTTTGACTAACGTATCGTCCTTTCCATAATTCTTTTGAAGATTTCTTGTTTCCAGAATAACCATTCCATTTCCTCCCATCAAAAAATTTACTCTGGCCGGCAATTTCCTATTACGAAAAAAGCCCGTATCATATTTCTACAATACAGACTATAAAACATCTTTCTTTCCAAAATCTTTCCCTATTTGATTTTATTCTTACAATTTTGAAAGATTTAAACCATGCTTCGTAAGAATACGGAGAACACAGTTCCCTTATTCTCCTGAGACTTTACTTTGATATAGCCACCCTGTCCTGAAATAATTTCCCTGGCAAGATATAATCCCAACCCGACACCCTCCTCCTGTCTGGTTGTCGTACATTTATAAAATCTCCCAAAAATCTTCGGCAAATCACTTTCTGCAATGCCGATACCATTGTCTTTTATATCGACTCTTACAAACAGGGGATATTCGCTGACAGCAATCTCGATTCTGCCGCCTTCCTCTGTATATTTCACCGCATTATCCAGAATATTGCCAACCGCTTCCATTGTCCATTTCATGTCAAAAAACGCTTCACTCTTTGTAGAGGATACCCCTACTTCAATCTTCTTTTGCAATGCCTTCTTTTCTATCTGTAAAACAGCTTTTTCCACCAACTCCTGCACTGCATTTTTCTCAGGGGCAGTTTGAATCAGCCCATTTTCCAGCCTTGATGTTTTTACCAGCGATTGGATTAAAAAGGACAATTTTTCGCCCTGGGTATGGATAGCACTTACCATTTCCCCACTCTTTTCATCGGATACCGCTTCTGCCAGTAGTTCCGAATACAGTAGGATGTTGGCAAGCGGCGTCTTCGTCTGGTGGGAAATATCGGATATCAGTTCATCTATCCTGTCCTTTTCCTTCTGTAATTGTTCTTTCCGCAACTGATTCATTTTCAGATATTGTGCCAGCTTCGTCTCCAAGGCAGACATTTTCGTTTCATCAAAGGAATCCTCGATTGGTTCTCCGGCAATGGCATGGTCCATCATGACATTCAGCCGGTCCATAATCCGATTCACACTCCATATATTCACCGCCTACTCCTCCCACTTATAACCAATTCCGTATACCGTCTTGATATGTCGTGGCTTAGCAGGTGCTTCTTCCAATTTATCCCGCAGCCGCTTTATGGCAACAGACAAGGCATTCTCGTCCACATACTCCGCACCATCCGTCCATATCCGGTCAATCAGGACACTTCTTTGTAACACAATTCCCTTATTTTCAACCAGCAGCCTGAGCAATTTTTGCTCCGTTTTACTTAGTTCAACCAGTTCCCCCGAAACAAAATAAGTCATTTCCTGAAAATCAAACCCAAATCGTTCCGACTGATAGCCTGCCTTCCCCTTATTCTCCATACTTCTTATTCTTGCATTTACCCTGGCTCTTAAAACCGCCAGACTGAAAGGCTTGGTAATATAATCATCTGCTCCCAGTTCTAAGCCCATGACAATATCCGTTTCCAAATCATTTGCCGTCAGTATAATAATCGGTATTTGGCAAGTCTTTTTCAGTTCCTGTAAGTACTCCAATCCATTCCCATCCGGCAAATTGATGTCCAGTATAATAAGTGACACGTTTGTCATATCTATTTGCCTTGCTTCTTTCAACAAAAAGCACTGGATAACCCTGTTCTCCGGATTCTGTAATGCCAGCTTCACCCCGTTTGATAGGGAAACATCATCCTCTACCAGCAATATATTCCTTACCATGGTAATCTCCTTTTCCCGAAATAGCGAAGCAATCTGCCTTTTTATCCCACTGCCTGACTGGGAAAAAGTTCATCGTATAAGAAAACAGTTTCCTCATCAAATTCATATCCCCAAACTTTTGTTGCTATCATTATCATTTACATTCAGTATAATCCATTCGCCTTTCTTGTTTGACCCGATACGTTTTATTACACCTTTTTCAACCATAGACTGTAATGCTCTCTTTACAGTCGAATCTGAACATCCCAGGCATTCTGCCATCCCGCTACGAGTCAAAGCCGGCTCTCTACGCAATATTTCTACTATTTTTTTCTCACGTTCATTCAATTTTATTGGGTCATTTATCGGGTCATCTATCAAGTCTGCATGACCCAATAAAAATTGACCATTAATATGCATATCTCTATTATACAACTCGTTCTTCTCATCAAATAATAGATTTCGCATAAACTTTTCCAAAAATTCTGTTGTTTCATAAATACCAGCCTTAATATTGTTATAATTTGCACGAACTAAAGCATTCCTAAAATACCATGAATTTTCCGCAAACAAATCATTCTCGACCTTAAATCCCAACATTCTCAGATACTTAATAAAGAACACTGCCGTGGTTCTTGTATTTCCTTCCCCAAAAACATGAATCTGCCAGAGTCTGGAAATAAATATTGCAAGATGATGAATTGTTTCATCCATTGTCAATCCATTAAATCTAAAATTTCGTTCCTGGGAAATATCATATTCAAGCGTCTCACGCAAATCTATCGCTCCGCCATAGGAAACAGAATCTCCGTCAAGTACCCATTCTTTCTTGGATATATTATAATCACGTATTTTCCCGGCATGTGGATATATATCCATAAACAATTCACGATGAATGGAAATATACTGAGTCGTCGAAAAAATAAAGGATTTATCAGAAAGAAGCTTTGCAATTCTTGCAGATACCTTATCCGCCTCTTCTGTTCTTGCTTCACTTTTTAATCTTCCATCTTTACTCTCATAATAACTATCAATAAGCGCCCCTGCCTCATCAACAGAAATTTCGCCATCAATATTCTTCTTTGCTGTTTCATACAAATACGCAGATGGTTGTAATCTATCTACATCCTGTAATCCGATGGCGGTCTGCCATGCCTGTCCTAATTCTTTTCTTGTTGGCGGAAGATTTTTTATATATTCATCAAACGGATCTTTTTTTATTTCTTTCACATCATATCCTCATTCTATTGAACAAAAATAAACGTTCTGTCCAGTCACAATTAGCCTATTTATATATCAAATCACCAGTAATTCCTTCGTTCTTCCAATTGTACCAGTGCATTCAACAACTGTTCCTGAAGTTCCACTTTTGAAAGGCTTTTCACATACTGCTTTAAATCTTTACCTTATCTCTTCCTAAATCCATACTCTTTTTTGAGTCTTTCAAATATTTCAAACGCTACCGGACAAATCGTAATGATATCTAGCATCCCAAGCAAACTGAATAACCGTTCCGGTTGATCTGTATACGAATATTTCTTACAGCTATCCGGCTTACAATCCCCCAATTTGCAACTACCATCTCCCTGCAGGAAATCACACGGCTTATGTTTTGTATGATATCCAAGTCCGCATTCCTCTTTTTCCAAAAAGAAATCTATAAACTGCTCTATGGTAATTCCCAAATATTCAGCATCCTTTTCTACATCTTCTTCCGGGATACTACCATTGTACATCTTACAGCAGTTTCTGCACTTACTACAGTCATAATCAGCAAACAACTCTCTATGTAATCTCAAAAACTGTTTGTCCAATTCTTCTTCATCTGCATGCCCTTTCAGGTAACTGCGAAATTTATAATTTTCATCTTCCTTTTTCTTAGCTTCTACACCAATCTTATCTGGATGTATCATTCAATGCCTCCTGTCCCATGTCAGTTTTCATTTTTAATAATCGGATTATTCTCTTCAATAATCGGGTTTCGGTCTGAATAATCGGGTTTTTAGATTCAAAAGCCGATTATTCAGCATTTGCACACAACTTACATGTAAGCAAATCTATTTTTTTCGATATCGTCTATCACGATTACTACCAATAATTTCAATCTTATCAGAAAGTCCCTTCAAAATATCTTTAGTACGACTTTCTTTTAATCCTAACAATTCACAAAAATCCCAAATACCATATTCTTTTCCCTCTTCCATAAAGCCAAGAATTTTATCATATTGCATCTGTGTCTTCTTTGTCACTTTTTTATCGCCGCTTTTTATCGCCGCTTTTTTATCGCCGCTTTTTATCGCCGCTTTTTTATCGCCGCTTTTATTGAAAGAAAGCGACAATAGCGTTCTATCCGGATCAAATCTCTCCTCAATCACCGGTTCTTCCCAACCTTCATCTGCCCAAACATTAAAAATATTCGGCACACCGCTTCCGGCGCGTTCACCAATATTGATAAGATTAAACATTTTCATAAGAGCCTTGTTTCGGGGATCGGATTCGCCACCAAGACGCATCTGCTTTTTACCCGTTCTGATATAACCGGGATTTGCCAAAACCAACTTGTCCGGCTCTTTTCTGATTACAACGCCACGCAAACCATGATAATCTGCATTAATCAAACAATTTGCCAATGCTTCACGAATTGCCTTGTGTACCGGCGTATCGTCAACACGCTCACCACCGGACATTTTGAATGGCACCTTAACATCTTTAATAATTTTGTTATAGACCCTGAAATAAAAGTCACACACATTTCCAGACCATTCACCGGAACTGGACTGCAATCTGTCACTCCAGCGCGTAGTAGGGTCTAACTCTTCCCTATAATCCAAGAAATACTCAGGGAAATGACGCACAATATTATACTCGTTACCAAACATCAGCATACCTGCTGCCGTAGGATGCAACCTTCCATCTTCATCAGAAATTGCAGCTGCACCAATACTTCGCAAATATTCATGATCGCTCAAGCGCTCAAACGGATGTCCCTCTTTTAAAGAACGATGGCTGTTACGATATCCATGGATGGTATCATAATTCAAATCTTCCATCGGAACCTTGTCCAACACTTCCATGTCCATGGTACGCTCAGTCTGGTCACGAAGCATCGACTTTACCTGCAAACGGGTACAATGATAATCGCCCTCATAATTTCTGCGGAATGTTCCATTAAAAATATCATTATTGATGTACACCGGCTTCTGCTCACGCTTCGCCATGGGCACATAAATAACCATAATGACATCTTTATTGTCACCGACTTCATACATCTCTACGTCATCTTTCGACAGGAGATTGATATTCACTTTCTTAGAATTGTTGATGGTATCCCAGAAGTCTTTTTGGAGTTTGGACGCATTCTGAAGACCAGTAGTTTTCCAACTACCATCTTTTTCTTCTTTGACACCGAGGATAATGATGCCTCCATAGCAATTTGCAAACGCAGAATACGTGTCCCACAATGAAATTGGCAAGCCACCATTTGCTTTTTTCACTTCTCTTCTGTTATCTTCTCTGTATTCATCAAATTGTGAAAGGTCAAAGTTCATCGACACACAAATTACCCCCTTATCACCCAGATAATATTTAGTCTTAAAACTATTTTTTCAAACACATTTTTACTGTTTCTTCTATGGTGTCACAGTGTAAAGGTTGTACTGTTCCCTGCTTCAACTTCCATACCGTGTAACCTTTATTATCGAGAACCTCTCCCTGCTCATTATATTTTTTTTCACTTATAAGTCTAACTAACAAATCCGGTCCTTCTTTATATGCTTTTTCAATACAAAATAGTTTCCGTTCACTATCCTGAATAATTAAATGACTTCCTTTAGTATCAAGTGCATAAATTACATCTTCATCCCAGACCACAAAATCTGGGTTGAAATTATTAGTTCCTTTCCCATCTAATAACGGGATTTGAAAATATCCACTTGATGGATTTCTTAGCCATTTGAGTCCAACCTTGTCTAACTCATTTGCAAAATCTCTCTCAAAATTATTAAAATCACTATATCGTTGGTGAACAGAATGTTTAAATTCTAATCCTTCGCCATTTACAAATACATCACCAACTTCTACTGTATCCAAAGAATTTTGTACTATTACAGATTTTTTACGATAGACATCTGCAATCTTCTTTGCATAATCTTGAAGATAACTTTTAGCATTACTGCTATACTCAATCAATGCATCGAACTTTGTATTGGAATAATCGCACAATGTAATAGCCCCTTTTGCTAATTTACCAAGTTCTCTTTTAAATACCCATCTAACACTTACCTTATTACTATGTCCTGTTTCTATTTCATTTTCCACCAGTCCAGCATTGTTGTCACCTATTGTACCTATTACTTTAATAGTACTTCCCAAACCAATAGTATTAATGGAATCATTATTATAATCATTCATCAAAGCCATAAGTTTTTCAATTTCTATTTCAGCTTCACTTGAATCAACTGCAACATCCGGTAATTCCATCTGATACCTTGGTGAAACCGATGAACGAGTCTTTTTTCCACTTGCAGACTCCCTATAAGTAATATTTATTTCAGGTATTTCAACAGACAATGTCTTTTTTACCTCTTCAATTATACCTCTAAAGACTTCTTTTTCATCTGTTTTAATATAAAAACTAGCCATATTTAATCGTTCATCTGGATAATGTCTAATCCCCGGTTGCCGCAATACCCTTCCTATAATTTGTGTTACTTGTGTATTAGAGCCCATATCTTTATCTATATAAGCAAAGTAACACTCTGGGTCATCCCAACCTTCTTGTAACGATTGGTTAAATATGATATGCCTGTAATTACCAGCAATAAATTCTTCATAATCATTTTCGCCACCTGAAAATAAATGAAAATTATCTGGTTTAGGGAATTTCTTTTCAAACTTCAAATCACAATATACAGCAATATCATTTGGATCAACTCCCTGTTCAACTAAATATTTCCACATCTGAATCGGACGAGCTAATCGTTCATTAAACGGAACCATAATATTATCTACTTGGGATGTTTTTGCTAATACATTCGTATTGCTTACATAAATCGCTTTCGGTCTGAAATCACAATCATATTTTTCACACAATTTCTCAACATCATGCATATCATCAAGCAAACCATTTAACGCGATTTCCATTGGAGTTAAGTAACCTGCTAACGATATATGCTTTTTTATCAGTCCACTATCTACAACTGCTTTATTGCTTATCGTAGTAATCAAATCTGAATCTGTCATATTGTTATCACTTTTCAGACGTTCTATATATTTTTCCAATCTTTGAGGTACCTTTGTTGTTGCACTCGCTGCTATAAGAGCATCTGGTTTTAACTCAAGCAAAAGGTCTAACTGTTGGTCTGACAAATTATGTCCTTCATCATAAACAATAATTAGCTCTCTTTGCTTTCCTTTATCATTTTCACGTCTTTTTAATATCTCCCATAATGATTCACTTGCCTCATCAAGACCCGTTTGAAAGATTTTTCGATCCCCATCTTCTTTATCTTTTTGATTAAATTTACCTACAGTCGCAA
>ERZ1026850.338-NODE-338-length-30278-cov-5.922145_pt1 | contig 30278 bp, 16 predicted proteins | sample MGYA00380155_ERZ1026850 | MGnify/ENA primary metagenome ERZ1026850 (study PRJEB33269, sample SAMEA4719791) | human gut metagenome | biome: human-associated habitat; feature: organic feature; material: feces | place: Cameroon | collected 2013-10 ... | reverse complement strand
CATCAAGTTTTGCTGAAATTTTTTTTTAGAGTATTTGATATTTCTTCTATAGAAACCTGAACTGTTTTGTGAGGAGAGACTGAATGAGGCTTGACGAGGCCTGCAACTAGATCTTGAACAGCGTCTTCCAGTGGACTTTGTACGAGCATATTAATACGGTTAACAAAGGTTTTGATGGGAAAGATGGAATTTAAACTATATTTGCCATTATAGCTTACTTCCCGATGCAAAACTTCCGAAAGATATTCCCCAAAACTTCATCCGTGCTTATCTCCCCGACTATTTCGCCGAGATGATACAGCGCCTCGCGGAGGTCCTGCGCGATCAGATCGGGCGGCAGCGTCGCCACTTTCAGTCCGTCGCGGACACGCCCGAGAGCCGTTGCGGCACGCGACAGCGCCTCATAATGGCGGATATTCGTCACCAGGGTTTCGTCGGTGTCACCTGTGATGCGACGGCCGATTTCTGCTAGGGTTTCGGTCAATTCCGGGAGGCCGGAACCTGTTTTGGCAGATATGGGAATCATCTTGGTGACGATGCCTTTCTCGCGCAAGGCGGCTTCAATTCTCGCCATCTTTCCGGCCTTGTCTGCATAACCAGCCCCAGAGCCAACCCCGGCATAACCAACCTCATAACCAGCCTTGGAACCGGCCTCCACAGACTCAATGCCATTGACATCACACTTGTTCACCAGAAGCACGAACTCCCGGTCAGACGAAGAAGCATTGACCTTGCTCCAGATATACTCGGCGTCGGCCAGAACCGAATCCTCGCCACGTGACAAGTCAGTCATTCCCAGTACAATAGACGCCTCATTCAATTTGCGGAAAGTACGTTCGATACCAATTTTCTCCACCACCTCATCGGTCTCGCGTATGCCGGCGGTATCAATGAATCTGAACATCACGCCGCCTAGATTGAGCGTCTCTTCGATCGTGTCGCGTGTCGTGCCGGCTATATCGGAAACGATTGCCCTTTCCTCGCCCAGAAGCGCATTCAGCAAGGTGCTCTTGCCGGTATTCGTCGCGCCTACAATCGCCACCGGAACGCCGTTCTTGATGGCATTGCCGCGGCTGAAAGAATCTGTCAGGCGGACTATATGGGTCAATGTCTCTTCCACCAATGCCCCTAATTCTGAGCGACTTGCGAACTCCACATCCTCCTCGCTGAAATCCAGCTCAAGTTCCAGTAGGGAAGTCATTGTCAGAAGCTTTTCCCTTAGGGTTTTCAGCTCCGACGAAAAACCTCCTTTCAGCTGATTCATTGCGACACGATGGGCTGCGGCGCTTTGGGAGGCAATGACATCGGCGACAGCCTCGGCCTGGGCCAGATCCATCTTGCCGTTGACGAAAGCTCGGCGCGTGAACTCGCCAGGAGCGGCAATACGTGCGCCGGCATTGACAAGAAGCTCGAGAACCGCATTGACGATGAACCTGGAAGCGTGGCAGGAAATCTCCACGGAATTCTCGCCGGTATATGAGTGCGGCGCGCGGAACACGCTGACTAGCACATTGTCCAGCACGCTTCCGTCGTCTGCGAAAATCGTCCCGTAGCGGAGCCTGTAGCCTTCGGTCTCCGACAAGGATTCCCCTTTTACGTCAATGACCTTGTCGGCGATTGCCAATGAATCTTCGCCGCTGACTCTGATTATGGAAATTGCGCCGGTGCCGGGAATCGTGGCAGGCGCACATATTGTGCCGTCCGTAAAAATACCAAGTTCACGCATGTCAAATCGCTTTTTGAACTTACAAAGTTACGAAAAAACTCCCAGTAATTTCGTATCTTTGCGGTCTTTGAAACTGAGACATATGCAAAGAGACGCGATTGATTTCGGCTCGGACAACATTCCGAAGCTGTTCGGCAAGGTGCTTATGCCTACACTTTTGGGCATGCTCTGCATCTCCTTGATGACGATAATTGATGGTGTTTTCATCGGACACGGCGTCGGAAGTGACGCATTGGCAGCCGTAAACATTTTCTCGCCGTTCTGGCTCCTTATGACCGCCATCGGTCTGATGCTCGGCATCGGCTGCTCGGTCGTATCGTCCATACATCTGTCCCGGGACAACGAGAAGGCCGCCAGAATCAATATGACCCAGACCATCATGTTCGGAACGGCATTGACATTGACCATAACCATTCTGGTACAATGCTTCAGCACGCAGACCGCCTACTTGCTCGGCTCTTCCGACCGTCTGCTGCCGCATGTGCTTGATTATCAGCGCTGGCTGTCATTGGCATTCTGCGCCATGTTCCTCCAGTCTGTGGGACTTCTCATCATACGCCTCGACGGGTCCCCGACCTACGCCATGTTCACATCCTCGATACCGGCGATATTGAACATCGTCCTGGACTACATTTTCCTCTTCGTCCTCGACAAAGGCCTTGCAGGCGTCTCATTCGCCACGTTCTTGGCTCTGTGGTTCGGTGCCGGCATGGTCATTTTCTACATACTTTTCCTGTCCAGGTCAATGAAATTGTACCGGCTGAAGTGGTCGCTGAAAAGCCTCTGTCTCTTCGCCAGGAATATCGGCTACCAGTTCCGTCTCGGCTTTTCCGCATTTCTAGGAGAATGCAGCATATCGGTGCTGATGTTCGTCGGCAACTACGTGTTCATGAGGTACTTGGGCGAAGACGGCGTGGCGGCGTTTTCCATCGCCTGCTACATCATGCCATTCATTTTCATGACCGGCAATGCCATTTCGCAATCCGCGCAGCCTATAATCAGTTTCAACCACGGCGCAGGAAAACGGGGTAGGGTAGTGGAAGCCCGTAAAGTCGCATTGCTCACCGCCGCAGGGGCCGGAATCCTGCTGTCGTCCGCACTCGCATTCGGCGTGAAATACGTCGCGGCGCTGTTCCTCAGCACCGACACTGCCGGCTACCGGATCGCATCCGCCGGCATTCCGCTGATGGCCGCCGGATTCGTGTTTTATATTGTCAATGTTACCGTAATCGGATATTTCCAGAGCGTGGAACGTGTCTGGCCTGCAACAATTTACTCATTGGCCCGCGGTCTTGTCTTCCTCGTGCCGTCGTTCCTCATCATGCCCCATGTCGCCGGCACCCCGGGAATCTGGCTCGCCCTCCCCGTATCAGAAGCATTGACCTTCATTTTGATCGCCGCTACCCGCATAATCAAACGAAAAATGCGATAATCTGTTATAATTCATTATATTTGTCTCTTTAGCAAGACAATAACCGATGAACAATATAGCAATAGCATTTGTCGATCTGGAAATTGACGGGAAAGGCAAAATTATGGATGCCGGAGCCGTAATGGCCGGAAAAAAGCTCCATACATCGCGCATTGCTGAATTCGTGAAATTCATCAGCGATTCGGACTTCCTGTGCGGCCATAACATCATCGAACACGATTATCAATACCTGAAACCCTTTCTGGACAAGGATTTCAAGCTGATCGACACGCTATATCTGTCGCCTCTGCTGTTTCCGAGAAAGCCGTACCACAAACTGCTGAAGGATGACAAACTCCTCTCCGACGAGCTCAACAATCCTCTCAATGATGCCGTAAAAGCCAAGGAACTGTTTGAGGATGAGGTCAATGCGTTCAAGAACATTGCCCGGCCGCTGCAACAAATATACTACGAACTCACGCGCGCCGACGCCCATTTCACCGGCTTCTTCGAAGCGCTCGGGTACGCGCCTGAACGGCGTCCGTTTTTCCTTCGGAAATCCGTTTCGGACAATGTGAAAGAGGCCCTGACCGGCCTGATTTGTGACAATGCGGATGTTTCCGGAGCGATTCGGGCCAATGCTGTCGCATCCGCTTATGCGGTCGCGCTGGTTTCCACTGACGACAGAAATTCCATAACGGCTCCGTGGGTGCTGAAGAATTATCCTGATACAGAGCGCATTATAAGGCAGTTGCGGGAATGCAATTGCGAAAGATGTCATTATTGCACAAGTAAAAGAAACCCCGAAAAAGCATTGAAACGCTGGTTCGGCTATGACCATTTCCGGAAATTCGGTGGCGAGCCCTTACAGGAAAATGCCGTAAATGCAGCATTGGAAGGACAATCCATTTTGGCAATCTTTCCCACGGGAGGCGGAAAATCATTGACATTCCAGATTCCTGCGCTGATGGCGGGGGAGTCGGTGCGCGGTCTGACAGTCGTCATTTCGCCGCTGCAGTCACTCATGAAAGACCAGGTGGAGAATCTGGAAAAGAAAGGCATTGCCGATGCCGTCTATATCAATGGCCTGCTGTCTCCGATAGAACGGAAAAATACGCTTGACAGAATAGTTTCAGGTGAAGCATCACTTTTGTATATAGCCCCTGAGTCTTTGAGGTCAAAGACGATAGAGAAGGTGTTGCTGGGAAGGACGATTGTCCGTATCGTCATCGACGAAGCGCATTGTTTTTCTGCTTGGGGACAGGATTTCCGCATAGAATACATGCATATCGCGGATTTCATACGCCAGCTTCAGAAGAAAAAAGGACAGTCTTCACCGATTCCTGTATCTTGCTTCACGGCTACGGCCAAGCCCAAGGTAGTCAGCGACATAACGGATTATTTCAGGGACAGGCTGAATCTGGAACTGAAACTTTATACGACGGACGCAGCCAGGACCAATCTTCATTATTCGGTGCTGTATCGCAGCAACAACGAGAAATATCCGACATTGCGAAGCCTTCTGTATGATAGTCGGGGTCCTGCAATCGTCTATGTCACAAGGACCAGGAAAGCGGAAGAAATCGCCAAGCGTCTGACGCAGGACGGTCTGGAGGCCAAGGCATTTCATGGTCAGATGGAGATCGAGGAGAAAGTCCAGGCGCAGGATGATTTCATGAACAACAGGGTGCGCATTATCGTAGCCACGTCTGCTTTCGGAATGGGCGTGGACAAGAGCGACGTCAGCCTCGTGGTCCATTATGAGATATCTGATTCCCTGGAAAACTATATACAGGAAGCCGGCAGGGCGGGACGAGATGTGAATTCCAATGCTGACTGCTACGTCCTTTACAATGACGACGACCTGAACCGCCACTTTACATTGCTCAACCAAACCAAGCTGACGTTCAGCGAGATAAATCAGGTGTGGCGTGCAATAAAAAACCTGACGTCCAGGTACAGCACCATCAATATTTCCGCGCTTGAAATCGCCCGGAAAGCCGGTTGGGATGAAATCCGCGACGTTGAAACCAAGGTAAAAAGCGCGATTGCTGCCTTGGAAAATGCCGGGTTCATCCGCCGGGGGATGAACAGCCCGAGAATCTTCGCCACCAGCATTGTCCCGAGGACAATGGATGATGCGGCCGAATTGATCGACGGCTGCAATGATTTTACGGAGGAGGACAAGGTCAATGCAAGACGCATCATCAAGTCATTGATATCGGAACGGAGCCGTTCGAAGGCTGGCACAGCAGAAGCCGAATCGCGCGTCGACTACCTCTCCGATATGCTCGGCATAGAAATCAGAAAGGTCATAAACGTTGTCGAGAAAATGCGGATGAGCGGCATTCTCGCGAAGGACAATGACATGTATGCGTACCTCAGGACAAGCCAGGTCAGGAAACTGGATTTTTACGGAAAACTGGAGAAATGCATCATTGGCGCCTTGTCCGACAATGAATATAAATTCAGTATCAAGGAGCTGAACGAGAAGGCATTGGCCGAAGGCATATCAAGTTCTACTGTAAAAGATATCCGCACGATATTGTATTTCTGGATTATCCGGAACTACATGGAAAAGACGTCTCTTTCGGAAGAATATATCGAAATCCGCATCAGGATGCCGCGCGAAAAGCTGGCTCTGGCAGCAGAGAGGAGACTGGATGTCACTCGATATATCTTGTACAGGTTCAAGTCCCAATGCCAGGAAGACGGCAAGGACATCAGTGTGAATTTCTCATTGGCCGAACTTGTCGAGGGGTATAATTCCAGCTACCTTTTCCAGACCGGACAGGCCGGCATTGAGGATATTGAAGAAGCCTTGCTGTTTCTGGCGAAGACCGGCATAGTGAGCATCGAAGGCGGATTCATGGTGCTGTACAACAAGATTGAACTTGAGCGCCTGAATTTCGACAACAGAAGCCGCTATAAGAAAGAGGATTACAAGAATCTTGACGACTTCTACCGGCAGCGCATCCAGCAGATCCACATTGTCGGCAAATATGCGAACATGATGGTCGCCGACGAGAAAAAGGCGTTGGAATATGTCCACGACTACTTCACCATGGACTTCAAAGCGTTCATCAAACGCTATTTCGACAGCAAGGAAGCCGAGGAAATCAACCGCAACGTTAGCAAAAAGAAGTACGATGAGATTTTCGGCAGTCTGACCGGGGTGCAGAACAGCATCATCAATGACAAGAATTCCCGGTTCATAGTCGTGCCGGCCGGTCCGGGAAGCGGAAAAACCTATGTCCTGGTCCGCAAATTGGCCTCCCTCATATTGATGGAAGACATAAAGTCCGAGCAGCTGCTGATGCTGACCTTTTCACGCGCAGCCGCCACGGAATTTCACGCACGTCTCGCCCAACTGATCGGAGGAGCTGCCAAATACGTGGAAATCAAGACGTTCCATTCATATTGTTTCGACCTGCTCGGAAAAATCGGCACGGTCGAGGATTCGGACCATGTAGTAAGTGATGCCGTAACCGCGATAAAGGAAGGAAAGGTGGAACGCAGCCAGATCACCAAATCCATACTCGTCATCGATGAAGCGCAGGACATGAGCGCAGACGAGTTCGCCCTCGTGGAAATGCTTATAAACCAGAACGAAGACATGCGCGTAATCGCTGTAGGAGACGACGACCAGAACATCTACGAGTTCCGCGGTTCCGACTCCGGATACATGCGGCTGCTGATCTCGATGGGCGCGACCGTCTACAACATGACGGAAAATTTCCGCAGTTCCGACGAGATCATAGCTGCCGCCAATGCGTTCGTGACCAGCATCCCGTACCGGCTGAAGGCCGTTCCGATAAAGGGCGTCCAGGACTTCCGCGGCAATGTCAATGTCCGTTTCCATCGAGCCTTCAATTACGAGCAAGCCATTGTCAATGAAATCGTTACGGATGATTACGACGGCCGCACCTGCGTGTTGGCATTGACCAATGATGACGCATTGATTCTTTCCGCATTGCTGAACCGTCATGGCCGCAAGACCCGTCTTATACAGTCGAAGGAAGGCTTCAGCCTGACCGATCTGGCCGAATTGCATTTCTTCCTTTCCCTTGTGCGGAAACCTGGACACATCGACATTGACGAATCCGAATGGGAAAAAGCGAAGGCTGCGCTGTGTGAGCAATATTCTGACAGTCAATATCTTGAGGTGGCATTGAATTGCATTGCCGGCTTCGAATCTGAAGGAAAGCACCTTTATTTGTCGGATTTCGAGTCTTATCTCCGCGAGTCGCAGCTGGAGACTTTCATTCCCGGCGGCGATTCGGAAATCATCGTTTCGACCATCCACAAGGCCAAGGGTCGTGAGTTTGACAATGTTTATGTCTCTCTCAAAGGGCTTCGCGTGATTACCGACAAGGAGCGACGCGCCGTCTATGTAGCCATGACCCGAGCCAAGAAAAACCTCTCCGTACACTACGACAATCCGGCATTGTTCGACCGCAATGTGCTCTCTGCCGTCGATTATGCAATGGACGAAACCGACTATGGCCAGCCGGCGGAAATCCTTATCCAGATGGGGCATAAAGACGTGGTTCTCAATGCTTTCCTGAATAAGCGCATTGATTTTGCCGCCATACATTCCGGATGCGTCCTTAATGTCGGCGACGACGGACTTTACTTGGGGACCAAGCGTGTAGTGAAATATTCCGAGGCATTCACCAAAAAACTCCAGGCCCTGGACGCCAAAGGCTACGTCCCGTCCTCCGCCAAAGTCCGCGTCCAGGTTTTCTGGCACCACGAAGACAAAGAAGCAACCCCGCCGAAATGGCATCAAGACCTGATACTACTGCCGGATATGGTTCTGACAATGAAAACCCCGAAAGCCTAGCGCCTCCGGGGATAACAAAGTTTTATATTTTCATGCGATACATCATCGTGTGCCGTATGCTTTCGGTGATGTTGTGAAATACGACATAGAGCCATTTTCCTTTGAAAGCAAGTCCTTCAGGCTCGTTTTCCTGGTCCTGAAAATCCACGACAGCTTCTCTTTCTCCTGTAGCCAAGTCGATGATATGCAGTTTGTTGCCATAAGGCGAGCAACCATCTGGAAGATATGCCTTTCCGCCTTTGATGACGCTACCTTGACTGATCATAAGACCTTCGATTTCAATGGTTTGAAGCACGTCATCTTTAGTGAAATGCACCTCTCCGTTCTCATCGGAATCAGACAATTTCGGCAACGGAAGTTTTTTCAGGTATTTCGTCCCGAAATGACGGCCGCCGTAAACATATATGAACCCGTTTTCCGCATCCACGATCCAGTCCATGGCAATCTTGAACTCATCAGAATCATAGAACAGCCTTTGGACTATCTTGGAGCCTTCAGTCGTTATGTCCGTCACGTAGCAGCTCTTTTGGCCCAGGCATTCGCACACGTACAGGAGAGGGAACATAGAATCTTTTGAATATTTCTCTTTTCCGAAACCTGCGCTGTTGCAATGTGACGTATTCCCCTCAAGCATGAACGAATTTACATACTCGTTCTTCTTCATGTCGAGGACAATGCACATGCCTCTGTTCCGCAGTGAGAATCCATAACGTCCGCTGATTGCAAAACCTTGAGGGGCTCCCTTCAGCTGGATGTCTTCCGGAAGGACATTGTCATAATCGTAAACCAGTTCGCTCTTGGATGGAGGAATGCCGGGAAGCTTTTCGATTATTTTCTCCTGGGCTGGCGATGAGAGTGCTGCCAGCAGCAGGAGTGATGTTGTCAATGCAGTGAATTTCATATAGTTGAATGTTATTTTGAAATTTTTGATCCCGTGTAGTTGTCAGCCTTGCCATATTTGAATGCCAGCGACACCACTGTCCCCGGAATATCGCTGATGTGAGCCTTGACCATCTTGTCATAGGTCTCCGGATCAATGTTGTTCTGCCTGATTGAGGTAAGAGTTGTCTTGGCCAGGTCGCAGATAAACAAATGACCGTCGGAGAATGCCACGCCGAGCTGGCTGGCATTGCCGTTCTGGATCATTGAAACAATTTTGCCTGAAGGTGCGTTGCTGTCCTTGCTGAAATCATGGTAGAGATATGCGGTTCCGGTGTCGAAATGATAAAAGTATACCCTGCTGCCGACATTGAAGAAAACATAGAGTTCATCGTTGTAGTCAGTGCCCGAGCCGCGCGGGATACAGAACTGGGAATCAGCGTCAATCGCATAACCGGTAATGGACTTTTGCTGCAAGTCAGACACCGTAATATGGGAATTGGCGGTGTTCAGGTCCAGTTTAGATGTATTCACATAGAAAGAACCGGCCTTTTCCAACACATTGGCCAGGCGCAGCGTACGCATGACCCCTTCCTGATATGTCTGGGCATAACGCATCTTCACATCGGCCGCCATGCCGGAACAGAAATCGAAACCGTCTTCGAATTCCACATCGGCTGCCTTGTCGAAAGCAGGAATCTGGAGCGGAATTGTCGTAGTCGTGTAATACGCCAGCCATCTGTTATGTGCACCGTCAAACAATGGGGTGAAATATGAATTCGCACCAGGGAATGTCATATAGGTAAACTTGGCAGGGCCGCCGGCAGAGATATAAGGCTCCGTGGAGTACATACCGCTCTGGAAGGCGGCAGAATATCCCGTCTTGCTTACTCTGTCATATATGTTCCCGTTCTCGGACAGGACCAAATCCGGTCCGCGGTGAGTGTAACCGATGGCCTTCATCTTGAAGCCGCCGTCTTCGGCAGGGAATTTTCCTCCGATAAATTCGTCAGCAACATTGATGACCTTCTTGAATGAAGAACCGTCCAGGACTACAGAGCACTCACCTCCGTTCTGGATAATGGTCACCTGGTCCGTCTTGCGGATGCCCTGGCAGGCGATGCCGACTGGAGAAGAACCGAGCGGAGTGCCCGGAAACATCGTGGCATATATGTCAGGATAAGACTTGAAAGTACTCAGGTTCACGAAGCTGAGTTTGGAAGAGCCGTCAGTTCCCTCTGAAAGGACCAGCCAGCCCAGGAAGAATTCGCTGTTGGCCGTCATCTTGAAATCACGGCCATATACGAGTCCCGTTTTCTTGTCTGTCATCTGAAAAGTCAGATAATGGTCGCCAGCTTCCGTAAACAGATGCTTGAGAACGCGTTCCGTAGATATGACTTCCCGTCCATTGTCTGTCCATTTATAGTTGTAGTCAGCTTCTGAAGTGCCGCCCCATTCGATTACAGGCTCGTAAGTGCCTTCCACGCCGACAGAGAAGGAAATGGCATCATCTGCCGCGATGCTGACTCCTGCGAGCGGAATCTGAAAATCCCGCGAATCATCCTTGTAGCATGAGCTGACGGCTGCAGTAAATGCCAATAAGGATATGATATATTTAAGTTTCATCGTATCAATCATTTATGTTAACAACATTTTTCATCAGGCGATTACGGTAATTTCCGTCCCGTCTTCCTCCAATGCCGGATTGCCGGCAGCCTTCCTGTCTTCCAGGTATTTCTTGAACACCAATGTGTAATGACGTATAAGACTGTTGTCAGCCCCGTCAAGATCCACCTTTACGACTTCCAGAAAGAGCTTGTACTTCGCATCGGAATACGGACCGAGATAATACGCGCTTACCGAAGAATTCCACCATGAAGGTTTGACGAGATTGTTGTGGAACCAGATTATCGCGACCCTTGAGTCTGTCATCCCCAACTTGAAATCGGGAGTCTCCTCCAATTCCAGCACGATTCTCACTTTCTCATTATCAAGTTTGGAGGAATAGTTCAGCTTCACGTAGAATGTATCCACCTGGCTTTCCGGACGGAATGTAAATTTTTCGGCCAATGAGTAGTCGCCATCGCCTGCGGTCGTGTATTCTTTCAGCACCTTGACGGAAAAAGTCCCTTTGGAAGTGCTGTAACCGGTACTTTTTACCACAACAGGATATTCGATCACTTTCTGCCCCGGATAGGAATAGAAAGACACATCAGAAGAATCCTGTTCCTCCTTTGCGAAATAAATGTATCGTTCACCCGACGCCTCTTCGTACGTAGGTATATTCTCTTTGGCACATGCTGCCACAATCAGAGCGGCAGCCAATAATATCTTTGTATATTTCATTTCAAGTCCCTCCATTAATAATACGCAGTCTCTGAATCAGGAAGCGGCAGCACATACCAATCAGACGTGACCGTCTTTCCCGCAGGAGTCCCATCGTAGATTACATGCCAGTCAAGCTTCTTCAAGAAACAATAAGTCGTGCCGCGCGTGAGAAAATCGCGCTGAGCCTCATTTACCAATGTGTTCATGAATGAATCCAAATCAGTGTCGGAAAGGGGAGCTGTGCACCCTCTTGCATCGCGGATCTTCTTGAGCATAGCATCCGCTCCGGCAATATCACCTTCATGTGCCTGACATTCAGCCTTGATATAGAATACTTCAGGCAATTCCATGACAGGAAGAAGCGGGTTGCTGTATTGGCTGACGGTCCTGTTTTCTGACTTGTCCCAGACACGGTAGGTCTTGGTCGAAGAATTATACAATTCAGTATAGCGGTAGTCCGTAGACTCGTCGCCGGCAAACAGATATTTCAGTTCCACCATCTTGTTGTACGATGTACCGGCAATGGACGTATAATTGTCACAAACCTGGTCGTTCCAGAATGCGCATATAGGTTCAGGCCTGCGTTTTCCGTCAATACGTCCCGTCGTCGCCTTCGGATTGGAATTGTACAGGTTGAACTGGTATTCCACCACCCAATCATTGATGATGGTATCCGCATAGATTTCGGCATTTTCGAAATCTCTCAAGTAAGAGTAAACCCTGGCGAGCAAGCCGGTTGCGCTCCAATAATTGAAGCGGTAGCCTCTGAACGCGAAAAATCCGTCTCCGAAAGCATTGTCCCGCTTGCCTCCGTTGGAATGAATGTTGCCGACGCCCTGGAAAAGTACATAATCCATGTTGTCAAGGCGCATCGTTCCCGAGACGAAATTACTCTTGTTCCTGAGTTCGTCAATGTCGATGGGCGCAAGCTGCTCCTGCGCATACTTCAAATCTTCGATGACCAGGTCAATGTATTCCTTCATGGATTTGTACGCCGGCTTCAGGTCAGGATAAGAAGTGACATACGGAAGAGCCTGTCCGTCATAACCTGTAACTGGAGCAGGAACGAAAAGCTGCAGCATCTCGAAATGCAGAAGACCGCGTATGCCTCTGGCTTCCGCCATAATCATCTGCTTTTCCCACGGATATTCGAATGCCTCGTCACAATTTTCGATTTTCTGCAGCAATTCATTGCAGTTGGCAATAGCATAATAAGCCTTGCTCCAGATTGTATTTGAAAGGCTGCGTGCAGCACTGTTGTCGAAACTCTCCTCGTTGAGAATTGCACGGTAGGAAGTTACGCAGTTTCCGGCCTTATAGTTCCAGCTCAATGTGCTTTTGAGCCCCCACGTAAGTTCCTGCCCGTAGAGGGATGATGAGGCCAAAGTCTTATAAATGCCGACCAAGGCACTTCTATAGCCTTTCGTGGAAGCAAATGCATCATCTTCGAAGACTTCTTCTTCCGAGCCCACGTTCAGCCAATTGTTGCATGACACGGACATCAGAAGAGCGGCCAATATGCAATATATTATTCTTGTTTTTTTCATAACTGAGCAATTATAAGGTTACATTCAAGCTGATGTTGAAGGATCTGGCATAAGGATAGGTGGTTCCACGCTCCTGCCTGATGGAAGATACGGTAAATATGTTTTCAGCATTGAACTGAAGACGCAGAGCATCGATTCCGATCCGTTTTGTCAAATTATGGTCGAACTGGTAACCGAGCGACAGCGAAGACATCGTCATTTCATTGTCATCCTGGACAAATCTCGATGTAGGTCTGGTAGTATAGGTGCGGTCCTTTATGCTCTTGAGAGTCGCATTGTCTCCTGGCTTGATCCATCTGTCAGTCAAGATGCGCACGTCGCCGTTATATTTCTCCAAATTCACATTTTCGATGGCCACCAATGTGCTGTTATACGCCTGGCCTCCACATCGGAAGGCCATTGTCGTGTAAAGCGTCCAATTGCGCCAGCGGAGATTGAAACCAAATGAACCGGACAGTTTCGGGTCATAGTCGCCCAAGCATTGTTGCTCTGAAGAAGACCAATCGTAAGTAACTGTACCGTCGCGTTTTACGTAAAGCTCTTTTCCGTTCGCAGGGTCAATGCCGAGGGATTTCATGCCGTAAATGGCAGAAAGCGAATTTCCGACTTCATATTTGGTGAACGGCTGGCTGTATTTGCTGTCTGACGATGAAGACGAATATCCCTTGAAGAACGAGTCGATGCTGGAGTTGTAGTCCTTCAACGCATCGCCTATCTCCTTGATGGTGTTGGTGTTCCTGTTCATATACGTAAACACGTACACATCCCAGTCACGATTGGAAAATGCTCTCACATTGACCCTGATGTCAGCACCTTGGTTCAATACTTTTCCGAGGTTTCCCTTATATGACGTAAATCCTGAAGAAGACGGGATGGAAACGGATTCTACCTGGTCGGTAGTCAGCTCATGATACCAGTCGAACATGACGGTTACTGAATTTTGCAGGAATGAAAGTTCGGTACCGACATTGAGCTTGTTTACCTTTTCCCATTTAAGATTCTCATTGCCTAGAGCCTTCAGGGACATTCCCCACTGGTCGATATAAGGATTGTCATACATGATTTCATATGTGGTCCTGGCCTGGTACGGGCTGAAATTAGCCTTTCCGGTCACTCCATAGGTAGCTTTGACCTTGAACCTGTCGACCCAGCTCACATTTTTCAGAAATGCATAATTGTGGAGGTTCAGTCCTGCTCCTGAAGACCAGAAAAGTCCCATTTTCTTTTTTGCGCCGAAGGCTGAAGAACCCTCATATCTTCCTGAAATGTCCAGAAGATAAATATCATCGTATGACCAGTTGCCCTGGAGATATGTGCCGAAACGGCGGGAATTGCTGTCGCTGAAAGTTGGCTTCTCCTTGATTTTGAGCGCATTGCTCGGCGAAGCCTTGGCTCCTTCCACGAATCCCAGATACGTCGAATATTGCGAGCTGGAGTTGGTTTCCGACGCTTCAACACCAAGGGAGGCATTGATGTTGTTCTTCTTCAGATTCCTGTTATAGGAGAGCATTCCGTTCAATGTCCACCTTGAGGAACGGATGTCGCCATCCTTATATTGTCCTTTCTCTTTTACATCGGTTTTCGTGTACACGCCTGACGCAGGGTCTGTAAAAGTACCGTCATCCTGAACCTTATATGAGGCGCTGAAAGTTCCTTTGGCCATGAGGTAAGGCGTGATGTTCCATCTGAGGCTGAGGTTGTCGATGAATTCACGGTAGGATGACTTGCTGAAACTGTTCAGCGTAGCTTCATAAAGAGGATTGGTCACATACACCGGCTCACTGATGGATGAACGGATGTTCCTGTATATGCTGAACACTTTATAGTAATGATACGTATCCGGGTCGACCGGCGAAAGGTAAGGTTTCATCCTTACATAGTCGGAAAATGCCCCGTAAGGGGAGTCTGATGCGTTCACGACATTGAAAGAAGCCTTGTTTCTGATCTGCAGCGTGCGGTAGCGGTAGTCCAGCGACATGGACGCGCCGTAGGTCTTTCTGGAAGAACCTTTCATGACGCCATCCTTGCTCTGGTAGTTTATGTCCGCACTCCAGCGAAGCGCGTCCGAACCGCCGCTGACGGAAAGATAATGCTTATGGTTCAATGCCGTACGCACCGGTTTTGCGATCCAGTCTGTATCCACGCCTCTGATTACATTGTTGTACAGTTCGCCGTAGTTGATGAGACCGCCGGCATTCTTGTCATCGGCCGTCGCCTCGAACAGTCCGGCATAATATTCAGCTTCCAATGCTTGCTTTGCATTCATCAGATGATAGCTGCCCAGGTCCGGAATCTCCACGGAAGTAGTGTTCGAATATGTGAGATGGACAGCACCGGGTTCGGGCGTAACTGTTTCAATGACAATGACTCCGTTAGCTGCTCTGGAGCCATAGACTGCGGTGGCGGCAGCGTCTTTAAGGGTAGTGACGCTTTTCACGCGGTTCATGTCCAGGTCGTAGATCGTGGCTTGGTCCACTTCGAAGCCGTCCAATATGAAGATAGGCGCACTAGGATTGTTTTTCAATGCGAATTCACTCACGTCTCCGGTTACCTTGTCCAGTTCCTTGACTTCGGATACACCGGAACGTCCTCTTATATAATATTCTGACACATTGTTCGGGTTAGAGCCCTGAGCATTGTCAGTAATCATTTTGAAGGACGGGTCGAATGCGCTCAGCGCCTTCATCAAGTCGGTAGTGGAGACCTTCATCAAGTCTTCCCGTCCCACGGTTGTGGATGTTCCTGTGAAGCTGTCCTTACGGATGTTGGCATAGCCGGTCACGACGACGTTGTCCAGACTGTTGGAGTCGTCTTCCAATGTGATTTTAATTCCGTCATGAAGTGAAGAATAGGGGATTTCCTTCGGCTTCATTCCGACAAATGAAAAGACGATTACGGTAGAAGGTGTCGGTTTCAGACGAATCGTGAATTTGCCGTCCACATCCGTTGCAACACCGTTTGCAGTGCCTTTTACCAGAACTGAAGCGCCTGGCAGAGGTTCGGAAGATTTGTCCAAAACTGTACCCGTCAAGGTTACAGCAGCTCCTGAAGAAGCATCTTGGGCATCAACTGTCATAGTGGACAATAAACACCATGACACGAGAATCAATACGATTCTCAGGGAGTAAGTTCGTTTACCCATAGGCAATTGTTATTGAATAAGTTTACATTAAGTGCTTTACAATGTCGGAATAAAAATTTACATATACAATGTTTTTTTCGAAGAAACCGTTTCAACATTTTCCCCCATTGATTAAATTTGCACTTACGAAACGAAATACAAACCATATAAAAATGAAAACAAGATTATTGACATTTGCATTGATGATGTCTGCGGTCGGAACTTATGCGCAGACACCGGAGTACCTTCCTACTTGGCAGGAAGGCTATTTGGACATTCATACCATCGCTACCGGAAGGGGCGATGCGGCATTGATAGTGATGCCGGACGGTACGACCATGATGATAGATGCCGGGGACAATGCGAAAGCGAAAGATACCCAACATCCGGATGCGTCCAAAATGCCGGGCGAGTGGCAGGCCATCTATATCAAGCATTTTCTGTCACAGCTGCCGGATAAGGAAAACCTTGACTATGCCATGGTTACGCATCTGCATAACGACCATATCGGAACAGCCAAGGACATGATTCCGGGGGAGCACGGTTTCGGTCTGTCCGGAATCACCCAGGTGGGAAGCCTGATCCATTTCAATACTTTCGTGGACAGGGGCTATCCTGACTATGATTTTCCATCCAGAGAAAAAGTGCTTGCCGCTGACAAAGGTTTCATCGAGGAATATATGAAATTCGTGAACTATACAGTCAGCCAGGGTACCGACGCCCAGAAATTCCAGGTCGGAAGCAACCGTCAGTTCACTATGGTCAATGCCCCCAAGAAATACGCCAAGTCATTCGAAATCAGAAATCTCTGTGCCAACGGAGAGGTGTGGACCGGAAAGGGCAAGAAGTCTGTGAAAATGTACAGCGGCGATCCGCTTCTGTTCGACGAGAACATGAATTCCTGCGCAATCCGTCTCCGCTACGGCAAGTTCTCATATTACAACGGCGGCGACCTTTCAGGTGGCAATTGGCCTCTGTACAAATCCCAGGAACGTGATTTCGAGACTCCTGTGGCCAAAGTCTGCGGCAAGGTGACTGTCATGAAGGCGAATCACCACGGATATTTCGATACCTGCAATGCCTTTTTCATGCAGACATTGTCTCCGAAGGTCATTGTCATTGACGCGCGCAGCGAGAATCATCCTGTCGCATCCACAATGACGAGAATCACGGATCCGCAGGTCTGGAGAGGCGACCGCGACTATTATATAACGGTGGACCAGTCCAGGGAGAAGCTCGGTGAAAAGCTCTGGAGCAATTTCAAGCCGTGGGGACACATTGTCATTAGAGTCTATCCGGGCGGCAACAGCTACCAGATTTTCGTTCTCGATGCCGACACCACCGACTATCGTGTGAAATACAAATCAGAAATAGTGACACTCTAGTCACTCACATGCATTGTCAATACCGGGATGAACCTCGTGAGGCAATAGAACGCGGCGACGGCGGCGATTATACCGCCTACATAACCCACTGAAGCTACGCCGGCATTGGCGCAGACTGTTCCTCCGACGAGGGCGCCTGCACCGATGCCGACATTGTATATACCTGAGTAGATGGACATTGCGATAGCTGTGCCGTGAGGCGCGATCTGGATGATTTCGGATTGGAACGCAAGATTGTAGCTGTTGATGGCGAGTCCCCAGAGGATGCATACGATGATTATGCAAGCCGGATTGAACGCTGCAGGACGAAGCAGGAGCACGAAGGTGCAGATGCCCAGCAGAGCGAACCTGATGAATGCCAGATTATGCCTGTCATAATATCTGGAGAAGAACCAGCTTCCGATGATTCCCACGACGCCGAAAGCGGAAAGGACCATGGTAATCCAGCCGTCGGAAAGTCCTGCGATCTGGCCGAGGAAAGGTTCAATGTAGCTGTACGCGGTATAATGACCGGTTATGGCGACGATTGTCAGGACATAGATGCAGCGCAGCGCCGGCGACTTCAGAAGCGTAGGCAACGACTTGAAAGACACGTCATTGTCACTCGGCATTTTCGGAAGTGCGACAGCTAGGAACATGATAATTATCGCGGAAACCGCGGCAATGATGAGGAAAGTCGTACGCCAGCCGACCATGAGGCCGATCGCACGTCCCAGCGGCAGACCGACGATCATCGCGACCGACGAGCCCGTAATAATAAGGCTCAATGCCAATGAACGTTTGCCTTCGGGTGCCACACGTACAGCCAGCGGAGTCACGATGGACCAGAATATGGCGTGTGCGCACGCGACACCGACTCTCGACAGCATCAACATGTAATAACCGGATGAAAGTCCCGAAATTATGTGACTGACAATGAACAACGCCACTACCGACAGCAGCAGTTTCTTGTTTTCCGTCTTCGAGAATGCCAGCATCAATGGCAGCGAGGCCAATGCCACCACCCAAGCGTAGACGGTAATCAGAAGTCCCGCCTTGGACTCGGTAATCGAAAAATCATTGGCAATATCTGTAAGCAGCCCTATCGGAATGAACTCCGAAGTGTTGAAGATAAATGTCGAAAATGTCAGGCTTATAACCGGAAGCCATCTTAAAAAGGTCCCTCTGACCTTGTCCTGTGCTTTCATAATTCTTCCATAAAATCGCGCAAAAATAAGTTATTTGAATTTCAATGCAATATGTTAATTCGTTTAAATTAAATTTTAAACGAATTAAACGAAACAATGTCCGGCCACGTCTTTGTAATCGGGAAAAAAAGTCTTAAATTCGCATCCTGAAATATAGAAAACAGATTTCAGACAATGAAGAAAGGAACATTATTCACCATGTCGTGGCCTGGTCACCTCCAGGATCGTTCCATTATTATTTTTATTGACTGACAAATGATTGACCGTTCCCGAAAGGGATGGTCTTTTTTTTATATATTTGTACAAAGGGATTTTTGAAACTTGAATAATTGAAATACGAAATGGAAAAAAAACTTCGCGCAACACTCCGTCTGCAGAACGGAATGGAACTGGAAGGATGGTCATTCGGATATGACAAACCATGCGACGGAGAAGTGGTGTTCTCCACGGCAATGGTCGGCTATCCGGAAAGTTTGACTGACCCGTCCTATTCAGGTCAGATTCTCTGTGTCACATATCCTCTTATAGGAAACTACGGTGTTCCGGACGAGGGAGTTGACCAGTATGGCATTTCCAGGAACCTCGAATCAGAAAAGATCTGGGTCCGTGGCCTTGTCATATCTGAATACTCATTGAAATACAGCCATTGGGATGCTGTAAAGAGCCTTGACGAGTGGATGAAAGAGCAGAAAATTCCGGGAATCTATGGCGTGGACACCAGAGAAATCACCAAGATGCTGAGGGACAACGGTTCCATGCTCGGACAGATTGTTCCTGAAGGCGAGTCTGCCGCTGCGGAGATTCCTGATCCGAACAAGGAGAACCAGATAGACATCGTAAGTTGCAAAGAGGTAATTCATTATGGTTCAGGCGACAAGAAAGTCGTATTGGTGGACTGCGGCGTGAAGCACAATATCCTCCGCTGCTTCGTGGACAGGGGAGTGGAACTTATCCGCGTGCCGTGGGACTATGATTTCCTTTCACTCGACTATGACGGACTTTTCATTTCCAACGGCCCGGGAAACCCTGAATTCTGCCAGAAGACAGTAGACAATCTGCGTATCGCAATGCAGCAGGACAAGCCGATTTTCGGCATCTGCATGGGAAACCAGCTGATGGCAAGGGCAGCCGGAGCTACGACATATAAGCTGAAATACGGTCACAGAAGCCATAACCAGCCTGTACGTATGATCGGCACGAACAGATGCTTCATCACATCGCAGAACCATGGATATGCAGTTGACGACTCCGCACTCGGAAGCGATTGGGAGCCATGGTTTGTCAACATGAACGACGGTACCAATGAGGGTATCCGCCACAAGTCCAAACCGTTCTGTTCCGTACAGTTCCATCCTGAAGCCTCAAGCGGTCCTACAGATACGGAATTCCTGTTCGACGAGTTCATCAGCAAAATCAAATAAATCCACTGAGAAACATGAAAAATCCTAATATAAGAAAAGTCCTCATCCTCGGTTCCGGTGCATTGAAAATCGGACAGGCAGGAGAATTCGATTATTCCGGTTCACAGGCGCTCAAGGCTTTGCGCGAAGAAGGCATTGAGACCGTCCTGATCAACCCGAACATTGCCACGGTCCAGACATCTGAAGGAGTCGCAGACAAGATCTACTTCCTTCCGGTGACGCCTTTCTTTGTGGAAAAAGTCATTGCCAAGGAGCGTCCGCAGGGAATCCTGCTCTCTTTCGGCGGTCAGACGGCATTGAACTGCGGTGTGGAACTGTATGAAAATCACATACTTGAGAAATATGACGTTCAGGTTCTCGGTACTCCTGTCCAGGCTATCATTGACACGGAAGACAGGGAACTTTTCGTGAACAAGCTTGATGAAATCAATGTCAAGACCATCAAGTCGCATCCGGCAGAAAACATGGAAGAGGCCCGCAAGGCCGCACATGAATTGGGCTATCCTCTTATCGTAAGAGCCGCTTATGCTCTCGGAGGACTCGGCTCAGGATTCTGCGACAATGACGAGCAGCTTGAGGAATTGTGTACCAAGGCATTCTCCTTCTCGCCCCAGGTCTTGGTGGAGAAATCTCTCAAGGGCTGGAAAGAGATTGAATATGAGGTAGTCCGGGACAAATACGACAACTGTATAACGGTCTGCAACATGGAGAACTTCGACCCTCTTGGAATCCATACAGGAGAGAGTATCGTTGTAGCTCCTTCCCAGACACTTTCGAACAAGGACTATTACTTCCTGCGTGAACTCTCCATCAGGATCGTGCGCCACATCGGCATTGTCGGAGAGTGTAACGTGCAGTACGCATACGATCCTAATGCTATGGATTACAGGGTGATAGAGGTCAATGCACGTCTTTCCAGGTCATCCGCATTGGCATCCAAGGCTACTGGTTATCCGCTGGCATTCGTGGCTGCGAAACTCGGTCTCGGCTACGGTCTCTTCGACTTGAAGAACTCCGTTACCAAGACGACTCCTGCATTCTTCGAACCTGCGCTTGACTATATCGTCTGCAAAATCCCGCGTTGGGACCTTTCCAAATTCCACGGCGTGTCCAGGAAGATCGGTTCCAGCATGAAGAGTGTCGGCGAGGTCATGGCAATCGGACGTTCATTCGAAGAGGCAATCCAGAAGGGCCTCCGCATGATCGGCCAGGGAGCACACGGATTCGTGGGCAACAAGGAACTTCAGGTGGCCAATGTCGATGAAGCATTGAAAGAGCCTACCGACAGGCGTATCTTTGTGATTTCCAAGGCAATGCGCGCCGGCTACACCGTCGACCAGATCCACGAGCTCACCAAGATTGACAAGTGGTTCCTCGAAAAACTCGAGAACATCGTCTCCACCTACAACGAGATGAATACCTACGACAATGTCGAGTCAATGCCTCTTGAACTCTTGCGCCAGGCGAAATGCCAGGGATTCTCGGACTTCCAGATCCAGAGGGCGTTGTTCAAGGACAACGGTGATTTCCGCGCCAACCAGGACATTGTCCGTGCATGGAGAAAATCACATGGCATCGTGCCTGTAGTCAAGCAGATCGACACTCTCGCGGCAGAGTTCCCGGCAGCGACAAACTACCTTTACCTTACTTATAACGGCTCTTTCAATGACATCAAATTCGAAAATGACGGCAAATCTGTAGTCGTTCTCGGTTCAGGTGCATACCGTATCGGAAGCTCGGTAGAATTCGACTGGTGCTCCGTGAACTGCATTGAAACAATCCGCAAGGAAGGCTACAGGGGAGTGCTTATCAATTATAACCCTGAGACAGTTTCCACGGACTATGACATGTGCGACAGACTCTATTTCGATGAGCTTACCTTCGAACGTGTGATGGACATCATTGAGCTGGAAACTCCTCATGGCGTCGTGGTTTCTGTGGGCGGACAGATTCCTAACAACCTGGCGCTCAGGCTTGACAAGAACGGAGTTCCTATCCTCGGAACCAAGGCGAAGGACATTGACAAGGCTGAGGACAGGAACAAGTTCTCCAGCATCGTGGATGCCCTCGGTGTGGACCAGCCTGAATGGAGCGAGCTTACGACAATGGATGACGTGGACAAGTTCATCGACAAGGTAGGCTTCCCTGTGCTCGTGCGTCCGTCTTACGTGCTTTCAGGTGCTGCCATGAACGTCTGCTATGATGAGGCGCAGCTCAGGCATTTCCTCTCTCTGGCATCCGACGTGTCTCAGGAGCATCCTGTGGTCATCAGCAAGTTCATGGACCGCTGCAAGGAAATCGAGTTCGACGCTGTTGCGGATGGCGGTGAAATACTCGCTTACGCAATTTCCGAGCATATCGAGTATGCCGGCGTGCACTCCGGTGATGCCACGATCCAGTTCCCTCCTCAGAAGCTTTACGTGGAGACAGTCCGCAGAATCAAGAAGATTGCGCGCAAGATTGCAGGTGCGCTTCAGATTTCCGGTCCTTTCAATATCCAGTTCCTCGCCAAAGAGAACAAGATCAAGGTCATCGAGTGCAACCTGCGTGCATCACGAAGCTTCCCGTTCGTTTCCAAGGTGCTGAAAATCAATTTCATCGAGCTTGCTACCAAGGTAATGCTGGAGAAACATCCGGCTGCACCGCAGAAGAGTGCATTTGACCTGGATTACGTGGGTGTGAAGTCCTCGCAGTTCTCATTCGCACGTCTGGAGGAAGCAGACCCTATGCTTGGCGTGGACATGTCATCTACCGGCGAGGTGGGATGTATCGGTGACAACCTGGATGAGGCCCTTCTCAAGTCCATCCTATCCGTCGGCAATACGATTCCTGCGAAACGTATCCTGCTCTCTACCGGTGATGCCTTGCAGAAGGCGGATATGCTTACAGCATGCAAGATGCTTGCAGAGAAAGGTTATGAGCTTTATGCTACAGGCGGCACATACAAGTATTTCATCGAGAACAGCATACCTTGCCAGCGTGTACTTTGGCCGGCAGAAGCCAAGAATCCGGCAATGGCCAATCTGTTTCCGTCAGCACTCGACATGATCCGCAACAAGGAGGCTGACATGGTAATCAATATCCCTAAGAACTTCAGCGAAGAAGAGCTTTACAACGGTTACCAGATCAGGCGCAATTCCATCGACAACAATATTCCGCTCTTTACCAATGCCCGTCTGGCGACGGCGTTCATCAGAGCGTTCTGTTCAATGTCAATGGATGATATCCAGATCAAGTCCTGGGACGAGTATTAGATATAACCCAATAAAAAAACCGTCGGTAGCAATACCGGCGGTTTTTTTATTGTCATGCTGCGACTAATAATCGTAGCTTTTGGCATCCTTAGGAGAGACCTTGTTCATGTTGTCCAGAAGATCCTCATTGGTCTGATACTGGTCCATGAGCTGAATCATGAAATTCATTGCCTCCGTAGCATTCATCTCTGCAAGCAGCTTCCTGAGAATCCAGATGCGCTGAGCCTGGTCAGGCGAGTAGAGAAGGTCATCACGACGGGTACTTGAAAGAACCACATTGACAGCAGGGAAAATACGCCTGTTGGCAAGAGTCCTGTCCAGCTGAAGCTCCATGTTGCCGGTACCCTTGAACTCCTCGAAAATCACATCGTCCATCTTGGAACCGGTATCTGTCAATGCCGTGGCAAGGATTGTCAGTGAACCGCCGCCCTCGATGTTACGTGCCGCGCCGAAGAATCTCTTAGGTTTCTGCAATGCGTTGGCATCCACACCTCCGGTAAGAACTTTTCCGGATGCAGGCTGTACAGTATTGTAAGCACGAGCAAGACGGGTGATGGAATCCAGGAGGATTACCACGTCATGACCGCATTCTACCAGACGGCGAGCTTTCTCAAGTACCATGTTGGCCACCTTCACGTGCCTTTCTGCCGGCTCGTCAAATGTGGAAGCCACCACCTCGGCTTTTACACTGCGGCTCATGTCGGTAACCTCCTCAGGGCGCTCGTCGATCAGGAGCACGATTTCATATACCTCCGGATGGTTGTCTGCGATGGCATTGGCTATAGACTTGAGCAATACGGTCTTACCGGTCTTCGGCTGTGCCACGATAAGTCCGCGCTGTCCCTTTCCGATAGGGGTGAACATATCCACGATACGACATGAGAGATCATGTTCGTGGCCATGTCCGAGAAGATTGAACTTCTCATCCGGGAAAAGCGGAGTCAGGAAATCGAACGGAACCCTGTCACGGATGAATTCCGGAGTACGTCCGTTGATGAAATCAATCTTCACGAGAGGGAAGTACTTGTCGCCTTCTTTCGGAGGACGGATTTCTCCTGTAACTGTATCGCCGTTCTTCAGGGCATTGTTCTTTATCTGGCTCTGGGACACGTAGATGTCATCAGGAGAGTTCAGATAGTTGTAATCAGATGACCTGAGGAATCCATAACCGTCAGGCATGATTTCCAGAACACCCGTAGCCCTTACGGTTCCCTCGAACTCGATCTTCGGCTTCGGTGCCGGGCGCTGCTGCTCCTGATTTGCATTGTTCTGAGGCTTCGGCTGCGGGGTATTGGCATTGGCAATATTGCCGTTGTTGCCGTTGAATTTCTTCTTTTTCGGAGGAAGAGGAGGAAGCACGATCTTATGCCTGTCAGCATATACGATTTCTTCCTTAGGCTGCTGTGCAGGCTGTGCCTTAGGTGCATTTTCCTCCGGCTTGACCTGTGGCTTGGCAGGAACGGCCTCAGGTTTTACCTCAGCGATGGGTTTGACCTGCTCCTGAGCGGCAGCTTTCTCCTGATCTTTCGGCTTTCTGCCACGTTTCTTCTGTGCAGGCTGCTCTGCAGGTGTCTCCTGAGCCTTTTTTACTTCCTTGGCAGGCACTTCACCTGCTTGTTTCTGTGTCGTCGGCTTGGTTTCAGTTGTTTTTTTCGCCGGGCGTCCTTGCTTTGCCTTAGGTTTGGCCTCTACAGCAGGTTCCGATGCAGGTTTTGGAGTCTCTGCCGGCTTCTTCGCTGTCTCCTCTTTACGAGGGCGGCCCCTTTTCTTCTTCTGGGACGGCTCCGGATCAGGAACTTTAGATGCAATTTTAGCTTCTTCATCCAAAATCGCGTAACCGAGTTCCATAAGGTCCATATCCTTAGCCTTCTTGATTTTAAGTTCGTTACCAAGGGCTCTGAGCTGCTCTTCAGTCATTGAACTCAACTCTATAAGAGTGTGTGGCATATAATAAAATGTATTTGTGTACTACTGTACAATGATAAAAAATCTACTTTGATGAAATTTCCGTTTCCGGAATTGACTATCCGAATAACAGACAAACAACAGATGGGAAACGTTTGAGTTTCCCTATTGATTTGACAAATATACGAATTAAAATTTAAAAACCAAACACTATCTGTCCCAATAGCTGGTGCTCTTCTTGAATTTAAGCAGGTCGGAGAGAGCCGCGGCATTGGCTGCAATCCTGAAGCTCCAGGACTGCCATGTACCCGTCGGCACCCATGAAACCTGAATGTTGAAGCAATGCAGGTCGTATGATGCGCTCAACTGCGTAGTGGTCATCTTCATCGCCATGAGGTCGAATCCGGTAGTCGCGTTCAATGACAGTTTCGGTGTCAGTTTGACATTGCCGGAAACTCCCAGTGTCTGCGTGAACCTGTTGTTCGTAATCAGCTGGCCGTTAGTGTATTGGTACGACTTGCTGTAAGAGAACGAATAGTTGAAGTTGACCGACCATGGAATATTCGGATTCGTATAATAAAGCCATCCGCCAGGGATATATTCTCCGGTTATAGGATGGTAGTATATTCGCCTGTAATAATCCGCGCTGTTCTGCTGTGCGCCGCCGCCGTCGCCACCTTCAGCCTTCGAACCGTCATTGCCGTTGATGGCGCCTTTTCCTGAAAGTGAGTAGGACAATGATGCACTGGCATTGGTCAGTCGCAACGGCTTGTTCCAGCCCATCGTCTGGACATTGAACTTGTTGATCTTGCGTCCGCGCTCGTCGATTGCATAAGGGTCGAAGTTCACGTTTCCGCTGATGCCGACCTTCTCGAATACGGAAGTCGACATTGAAATTCCTATATTGTTGAGTTTCAATGAATCCGCGAGGAAGTTATATCCCGTGCTGATACTGAGCTGGTCGATAAGCTTTACTTTTTTCACGCCCGCGCCTGTAGTGTCGCGCAAGTCACGTACCTTGGCTTCAACGTTGTTGCCGATGGAAAGGCTCATTGTCGCGGATTTGCCCTTTCCGGGAGGGGAGTAAAGCTGTCCGCTGTATATATTGTAGTCGTAAGACTTCTCCACGCCGGCCTTGTCCGTATATACCAATGTCCTGTATCCGTTCGCGTAGGTTCCCTTTTCAGGGCTGAACGAGAATGACATGGAAGGGGAGACCACATGCCTGATGGCCTGGATCTTATGCGCCTTTCCGAAATTGAACATACCATAAAGCCTGGTGCTCATGGACAGGCTTCCCGAGTAGTTCTGGCTTATGCCGAAAGTGCTGAATTGTCCGGCATCATGCGATTCCACCTTGTCCGTCTCGGGATTGTATTCATAATCGGTCTTCCTGAAGAACCAGTTCTGGCCATAGCTCACACTTGGCGTGAAGTTCAGATACTTTGCAAGAGTAAAGTTCGGCAAACCTATCTGGAAATTGTGCGTCATTCCGTTCTGGAACTTGTCCATGAATCCCTCCTTCATGAACTCCGACGCCTTGAAATTGATGCGGTTCTGCAAGGTCGTACTGTATCCGAGAGAGAATTTCTCGTAGAACTTTTCCTTTCCGACACGGTTCTTTTTCTTGAACGGATAGAATCTCGTCACTGAGAAAGTCAAGTTAGGAAGGGTGAAGGAATACGAACTGTCCCTGGAGTTCTGGTTATGCAACGCATTGACTGACAGGTTGAACTTTCCGTTCCAGTTCTTGGAATAGGAAATTGAGGAAGAAGCCTGGTTCTGCAGAGCGTCCTGCACAGATGTAGAGTTGTACCTGCTGTTCGAAGGGCTGGAGAAATTCACCGAAGCACTGAACGTGGTTCCCGGATGCGCCTTGGAATCCTGTGAATGCGACCATTTGAGACCGAAGTTCCTGGTCTGGAAAAAGTCGGTACTTCCACGCTCGCCGGTCTGGTCATTCGAAATGTTCATGGCGAAGTTGCCGTTGCATTTGTAATTGACCTTATATCTGGAGTTTACGTTTACCGCCCATGAACCCAAAGTATAGATATCTCCCGTAATGGAGAGGTCCAGGTAATTTCCGAAAACGAAATACATGCCGAGATCCCTCAGATAGAATCCTCGCGAATTCTCCTCTCCGAAAGTAGGCATCAGCAGTCCGGTCGCCCTGCTTGGTCTCTTCGGAATGAATCCGAACGGAAGACCGATAGGCAGCGGCACATCCTCGATTACCGGGTACGCAGGGCCGAACACTGTCTTCTGGGAAGGCTTCGTGATGACCTTGGCCGCCGTCAATGCCAGATAATAATGCGGGTGCTCGAGATCGCAGACGGAATATTGTCCTTTGGTTATATTGATGGACCTGTCCGGCAGCATCTTTATGTTCTTTCCATGCAGGAGTCCTTCCTCCTGCTGCGTTATCATATTGGTAATGCGGGCCTTACGGGTGTTGAAGTTATACCGCAGCTCCTCCATGGTGTATGTGGAATTGCCTTCTTTCATGGCAGGCTGTCCCTTGACCTCGCCTGTCAGCGTATCCAATGTTCCCCTCGCATAGACGGTACCTGTATTCAGGTCATATTCCATATAATCCGCGCTCAGCTCCATATTGTCATACTTCACGGTAACGTCACCGTAGTAGTAGATTTTGCGCTGTCCGTCAGTAAACACCTCGATTACCGAGTCCTTCGCCGTAGAGAAAGCCGGACGGGACAATGAACTTTTCTGCTGCAATGCCGCCGAGTCTATCTTGAACAATGAATCCGCCCTGTGGATGGAGTCCAATACGGCACGGAGAGAATCCGTCATCGGAGGAACGCTGTCCTTGTTGTATGCGACTGCCTGGCTGAAGGTCTGCTTCGGTGCACGACGCTGTCTCCTGCCATCTTGGGATATGCCAGGAAAACAGACTGATATGAATATAATCAGGAGAATGGCAGCCAGCCAAACCTGATCCGGAAGATGCTTACGTTTATTGTCAGAACGTATCAATTGTCTGAATTTATAAGTTTTATCGCAAAATTTCTTATTTTTGCAGAATACAAATATAACGCCATTTTGAAATATACGCAAACTCATATCGCATTTACATTGTTGTCGGCACTTGCCTGCCTGCTGTTTTTTTCTCATGACGGCCACTCTGCCAATGACGGAAAACTGGGACTTAAAACGGTCTGCATCGACGCAGGGCATGGCGGGAAAGACCCCGGATGCGTCAGCAAAGATAAGAAAACTTACGAAAGCCGCGTCGCCTTGGATGTCGCAAAACGCCTGTCGGAGAAGATAAAAGCTGCTTATCCGGACGTGAAAGTCGTGATGACGCGTACCACGGACACGTTCATCAGTCTCGGCGACAGGGCGGATAAAGCCAATAAGAACAATGCGGACCTGTTCATTTCAATACATGTGAACACGGTTTCGTCATCATCACCAAACGGCTATTCAATCCATGTCCTGGGGCAGTCGTCGAAAAAGGACCGTGACCTGTTCGCTTATAACATGAACGTCTGCAAGCGCGAGAACTCGGTGATGATGCTTGAGGATGACTATTCCACCAAATATCAGGGCTTTGACCCTTCCGATCCGGAATCGTTCATCTTTTTCAACCTCATGCAGAACGCCCATCTCGAACAAAGTCTGCTCTTCGCGGAAGATGTGGACAAGGCAATGTCTGCCGGCCCGATGCGAAAAAGCCGTGGAATATGGCAGGACCCGTTTTTCGTCCTCTGGAAGACCGCAATGCCGTCCGTCCTGGTAGAAATCGGCTTCATGTCCAATCCGACGGACCTGACCGTCCTCAAATCCGAAAACGGCCGCGAACAGATTGCGGAGGCACTTTTCAAGGCCTTCGGCGTATTCAAGAAAAGGTATGACGGCAGTGTCAATGCCGGTGCTGCGGAAAAAGCGGCGCCGAAAGCACCTGAAACTGCCAAACCGGCTGTCGAAACCAAGAAATCCGGGACGGTGTACGGCACGCAGGTGCTCGCTTCTGGAAAGTTGATGAAGGACAATGATCCTTTTTTCAAGGGTTACACCCCGGTACGGGTCAAATCAGGCAACATATATAAATATATAATAGGTACGGCTCCTTCTGCCGACAAGGCCAGGGAGCATTATTCCAAAATCAAAAAATCCTTCACTGGCTCATTTCTTGTGGCTGTGGAAGGCGATAATGTCAAACGGATAAATTAGGAAATCATGAGAATCGGCAGGGAAACCAAGATAGGCATATTCGTGGCATCCGTACTGATAGCTGCGTTCAGCGTCATCAATTATCTCCGCGGCGAGGATATTTTCGGCAAGGAAATCAATATAGTATCTCATTATGCCAATGTTGAAGGACTCATGGCCTCCAATCCGGTATATGTGAACGGATATAAGACCGGCGCGGTCACGGAAGTCAAATACAACACCGGGACGGGAGTGTTCGACGTGACGTGCTCCATCCTGAAGAAGATTCCGGTGCCTGTCGACACCAAAATGACGATTTACAGCGTGGACCTCATGGGCGGCAAGGGAATCAGGTTGGATCTGGGTTCATCCGACGTAATGGTAAAGGACGGCGATGAATTGATGCCTTCTTACGCTCCGGATATGGTAAGTTCATTGACCAACCTCATCGGACCGCTCATTGTCAAGGCTTCATCTGCGCTGGATAGCCTGGCGGCTGCAAGTGCGGCCCTTGACAGAGTCTTGAGCGGGATTGACGAGAATAAAGTCCGTTCTGTCGTGAATCACATCGACAAGGCATTGGCCAATGCCGAAAAACTTACAGGCTCGCTGGCTGAACATTCGGAGGACATTGATTCTCTCGTGATGAATCTGAAGAACGTGTCGATGAAGCTGGCCGTAATCAGCGGGAAGGCCGATTCGGCGATGACCGACATCAGCGGTGTCGCCGCCCGGCTGGACAAGGCGGATATCGAGGGACTGGTCAATTCTTTCCACACCTTGGTTTCCAGTCTAAATGATCCCGACGGAACCATCGGAAAACTTACGAAAGACGGCCGGGTTTATGAATCATTGGACAGCGTCTTGAAAGATATTGACAGCCTGGTGAAGAAAATCGAAGAAAATCCCAAGAAGTATATAAGGCTGAGACTCCTGTAGAAAATACGGGTGGATATCAGCATAGAAAACCCTCATTAATAGGCTGTTCCGGATAGTAAGGACAGCCTATTTCTAATTTGGAATTATTCTAAAGACAAATCGTGCCGCTGCGTGTCGCCAGTCCATGTTTGCAATTATAATAGATTGATATATAAT
>ERZ1026850.337-NODE-337-length-30305-cov-16.112959_pt1 | contig 30305 bp, 26 predicted proteins | sample MGYA00380155_ERZ1026850 | MGnify/ENA primary metagenome ERZ1026850 (study PRJEB33269, sample SAMEA4719791) | human gut metagenome | biome: human-associated habitat; feature: organic feature; material: feces | place: Cameroon | collected 2013-10 ... | reverse complement strand
ATGTAGTTGTATAGATAAAAGTCTGTTATATTTAATGGATTATTATAGATTTGACAAATTGGTAATAGAGAGTATAGATGAGTTTTTGTGGTTCTTCCCAGTTGTAAGAGAGTCATTTGATAAGTATGTAAATACAACTGGAGAAAAATATGAATGGTAGAATTTTTATGGAAAAGAATTTAATAAAATTGAACGATGTTTTGAAAAGCGAAAATAAAAAAAAATACAGGGTAAACGTTAATTGGTTAAATTGTTTACTGCCTGTAGCTATGCGAAATATTGAAGAAAATAGAAAAAGGAAAACAGTAGCTGATCAATTTAGAAAAGCATTTGATAAAGCAGAAAATGACAGGACTGCATATGTTTCGATGACTGTTGAGGAAATAAGGAGCTGTGCAGGTGGTGTGGAGACTGCACCCCAAAATGCTTTTTTGGAGATAAAATAAGAGTCTTAAACTTCTCATTTGAATAAGTTCCTATGCACCTTGAAAATTCAATAATATTGGACAAAAAATATTGCAAAAGCATGAAACTATAGGGTTTAATGAGTATGTGAGGAAATCAACTTCACGGATTCAGGATTTTGTTTATAAAAGAGTAAGAAAGTAAACACAGCATTTTCACAATTGCCCCGTATACTGACACTGTAAACAAAAGAAATACTCATATTAATCTTTTTCATATTTTCAGCCGGGCACTCCACATGTACCGGCTTCCTCTTTAATAGTAAGTAATGAAAAATCAGTTGATTTCGTAAAGTCCCTCACCTATAATGCTATTAAGACAGAGAGCCTTTCAGTCGATGAATTTAAAGGAATGAAGCCGGAAAATGCTGGTATCTAATATTACAACCAGTCAGGAATTTAGAGAGGATGTGAGAATTATGTGTAATCTGAGTACAGGAATTGAAGAAAGAGCAACTAAAAGAGCTACTGAAAAGACAAGCGAAAAGTTTATTCTGAATATGTATAAAAAGGGTTATACATTGGATCGGATCGCAGATGTAGCTGAAACAGGTGTGGATGAAGTTGAGGCGATTATTAAGAAGAAAGAGCCTGCAATGGCATAAGCATCGTAGTGAGATAGCTTAAAATGAAGAGACGGCAAATCGTCAACAGGGTGTTGATAGTTTGTCGTCTTTGTTTGCATTTCGGATAATAGATAATGTTGTACAAAGCAAAAGAGCTCGAAAGGGCTCTTTTGTTGTGTTGCATTAATATTTTGTTTATAAAAGAGTAAGAAAGTAAACACAGCATTTTCACAATTGCCCCGTATACTGACACTGTAAACAAAAGAAATACTCATATTAATCTTTTTCATATTTTTAGCCGGTGCACTCCACATGTACTGGCTTCCTCTTTTTTATAGTGGCTGTTACTGTTCACACGCAAGCTTGACACTGCGCTGTCAAGCTATGCGCCATAGTGTTAATTATTGAGTGATTACAGCCCTGCCTCGTAGAGGCATTTTAAATGGGCTGTAATCGTTGCTGGTCGCACTGTTAGGTGTGAACAGTAACGGAAGGCTAAAAGTGCCTATATAAGTAATGAAAAATCAGTTGATTTCATAAAGTCCCTCACTTATAATGATATTAAGGCAGAGAGCCTTTTGCGGAATCTTAGAAGTGTTATGCACAATACAAAAGGAGGGATGCCGACTTGAATACAGAGATAGCAAATGCTGTGAATGCAGCAGATGATAAAGCACAATATGATGAAAGAGCTAAGAGACTGCTTGGTCATAAAAGTATTCTTGCACATATTTTAGTTGATACGGTAGAAGAATTTCGAGGTATGAATCCCAGAGATGTAGTAAAATATATTGAGGGAGAACCTAAGATTGGTGTAGTTCCAACAGAACCAGGACTTACAAATATTAATGGCGAGCGTGTGGTTGGAATGAATACGGAAAACACAGAAATCAATGAAGGAACAATTAATTTTGATATTGTGTTTTATGTGCGAATGAAAGATGGATTATCGCAGATTATAGTAAATGTGGAAGCACAAAAAGATATGCCGACCGAATATCATATATTAAACAGAGCTATCTTCTATGCATGCCGTCTTGTTTCATCACAAAAGGAAAGAGATTTTGTTAATAAAAAGTACGATGACATTAAGCAGGTTTATACGATTTGGATTTGTATGAATATGCCTGAGGATAGCACAGATTATTATTACCTTGCCAATAAAAAGGTACTTGGTAATTGTAGGTGGGAAGGAAAGCAGGATCTGCTTAATATTGTTTTGATTGGTTTGGCGAAAGAGTTACCCGGACAGGACAAAAAGCATGAATTACACCGGCTGCTGGGAGCTTTGTTATCAAAGAAACTTTCACAAAATGAAAAGCTAAACATAATTGAAAAAGAGTACGATATTCCATTAGAGGAAGCTTTAAGAAAGGATGTGAGCGTTATGTGTAATCTGAGTCAGGGAATTGTAGATGATACAAAAGCAGAAATCATACTGAATATGTTCAAAAAAGGCTATACATTAGAGCAGATTGCAGATGTAACAGAAAAGAGCATATCTGAAATTGAGAAAATTGTAAAGAAAGAGCCTGCAATGGCGTAACTATCATTAGCAAAAATAAAACGTAATTTCTTGCATAACTCCATAGTATATGTTACGATTTTACTGTTGTTAAGATGAATCTAAAGGATGATGCTTGCACGCATCATCCTTTTTAAATACAGGAGAAGTAAATGGATATCAATAGACAGGAAAGAGCGCCTATTTATGAGGCTCTTGAGGAGTTTAAGAAGAAGAGAGTGGTGCCGTTTGACGTGCCGGGACACAAGAGAGGCAGGGGAAATCCTGAGCTGGTGCATTTGCTCGGAGAAAAGTGTGTAGGGCTTGATGTCAATTCAATGAAGCCGCTTGACAATTTGTGCCATCCGGTTTCGGTAATCAGAGAGGCGGAGGAGCTTGCGGCAGATGCCTTTGGAGCAGCAAATGCTTTTCTTATGGTGGGAGGCACCACCTCTGCGGTGCAGGCCATGATTTTGTCCACCTGCAAGGCAGGAGACAAGATTATACTGCCGAGAAATGTTCATAAAAGCGCCCTTAATGCACTCGTGCTTTGCGGAGCGATACCGGTTTATGTCAATCCGCAGACGAATGCTAAGCTTGGTATTTCGCTTGGAATGGAGATTGACCAGGTGGCGAGGGCTATAGAGGAAAATCCGGATGCAAAGGCTGTGCTTGTAAACAATCCGACGTATTACGGAATCTGCTCTGACCTTAAGTCGATAGTTGCGCTGGCTCATTCGAAGGGCATCAAGGTGCTCACGGATGAGGCACATGGTACACATCTTTATTTTGGAAAGGGGCTTCCGATATCAGGAATGGCAGCCGGGGCAGATATGTCTGCGGTATCGATGCACAAATCAGGAGGAAGCCTGACACAGAGCTCGATTCTGCTCACCGGAAGGGATGTGAATGCTGATTATGTGAGGCAGATTATCAACCTAACCCAGACCACGAGCGCATCTTATCTGCTATTGTCAAGCCTTGACATATCAAGAAGAAATTTAGCACTCAGAGGCGAGGAATCCTTTGCCAAGGTGGCGCAGATGTCGGAGTACGCAAGGCAGGAGATTAATTCCATAGGCGGCTATTATGCGTATGGGCGTGACCTTGTAAACGGCACGAGCATATATGATTATGATGTGACAAAGCTGTCCATCTATACGCTCGATATAGGGCTTGCCGGAATAGAGGTATATGATCTGTTGCGTGATGAGTATGATATCCAGATAGAGTTTGGAGATATCTGTAATATACTTGCGTATATATCAATCGGTGACAGAATACAGGATATAGAGAGGCTCGTAGGTGCGCTGGAGGATATCAAGCGCCTTTACAGCAAGGACAAGACCGGACTTTTGTCGGGAGAGTACATAAATCCAAAGGTGGCGGTATCGCCGCAGGAGGCGTTTTATTCGCAGAAGAAATCAGTGCGCATTATGGATGCGGTGGGCGCTGTAAGTGGTGAGTTTGTCATGTGCTATCCACCGGGAATCCCGATTCTTGCACCGGGAGAGCTTATCACGAAAGAGATTGCACAATACATTGTTTACGCAAAGGAAAAGGGCTGTTCAATGCAGGGAACAGAGGATCCTGCGGTAGAATATCTTAAGGTATTAAAGCAGTAAACAGGAGGAAAAGCTATGCAAATGTGGTTTTCACAATATCATACTGTCAATGTAAAGCTGGATGTAAGGATACAGGAGCAGCTTTTTTCAGGGCAGAGTGATTATCAGAAAATAGATGTGTTTAAATCATATGAGTTTGGAAAAATGGTTGCGCTGGATGGCGAGATTGTTTTTTCGGATACAGATGAGTTTATATATGATGAGATGGTCACACATGTGCCGATGGCGGTCCACCCGAATGCCAAAAAGATACTTATAATAGGTGGAGGCGACGGCGGCGTGGCAAAGGAGCTCATCAAATATCCGTCGGTTGAGCATATTGATGTGGTTGAGACAGACAAGATGTTTGTCGATGTATGCAGACGGTTTTTCCCGGAGGTAGCATGTGGGCTTGAGGACGAAAGAATCTCCATGTTTTATGATGACGGTCTGCGCTTCCTACGCAGAAAGCATGATGAATATGATCTGATAATCAACGATTCGACAGACCCGCTCGGACATACGGAGGGACTTTTCACAAAAGAGTTTTACGGAAGCTGCTATAAGGCGCTAAAGGATGATGGAATCATGGTTTACCAGCACGGCAGCCCGTTTTATGATGAGGACGAGCTTGAGTGCCGGAAAATGCACAGAAAGGTGTATAAATCATTTCCTATAAGCAGAGTATATCAGGCACATATTCCAACCTGTCCGTCAGGCTACTGGCTGTTTGGGTTTGCATCGAAGAAGTATCATCCGCTTTATGATCTGGATGCAAAAAGATGGGATGCACTGGGGCTTAAAACCTGGTATTACACAACACACTTACACAGGGGAGCCTTCATGCTTCCGAAATATGTGGAGGATTTACTCGAGGAAGAGGAAACAAGGTAAAATTATAATAAACTATATCATAACCAAAGCGAATCAGGAGGGACAAAAATGAGCAGATTACTTATTATCGGATGTGGCGGAGTTGCGCAGGTGGCAATCAGAAAATGCTGCCAGAACAGCGAGGTATTTACCGAGATTATGATTGCAAGCAGAACCAAGTCAAAATGTGACGACTTAAAGGCAAAGCTTGAGGGAAAGACAAGCACAAAAATTGAGACTGCAAAGGTTGATGCCGACAATGTGGAGGAATTAAAAGCGCTTATTAGTGCATACAAGCCGGATGCGGTTTTAAATGTTGCGCTTCCGTATCAGGATCTTACAATTATGGATGCATGTCTTGCGTGTGGTGTTGACTACATCGATACTGCCAACTACGAGTGTGAGGATACTGAGGATCCGAAGTGGAGAGCAATCTACGAAAAGCGATGCAAGGAGCTTGGATTTACAGCATATTTTGATTATTCATGGCAGTGGGCATATCAGGAGAAATTCAAGGAGGCAGGACTTACAGCCATACTTGGAAGCGGATTTGACCCGGGTGTGACCTCTGTTTATTCTGCATATGCGTTGAAGCATTATTTTGATGAAATACATACTATAGATATTCTCGACTGCAATGGCGGTGACCATGGATACCCGTTTGCGACAAACTTTAATCCTGAGATAAATCTGCGTGAGGTTTCTGCGAACGGCTCATACTGGACAGACGGCCACTGGGTAGAGACAAAGCCTATGGAGTGGAGAGCGCAGTACAATTTTGACCAGGTCGGAGAGAAGGATATGTATCTGCTTCACCACGAGGAGATTGAGTCACTGGCGAAAAATATTCCGGGAATAAAGAGAATCAGATTTTTCATGACCTTTGGACAGAGCTACCTCACACACATGAAGTGTCTTGAGAATGTCGGCATGCTAAGAACAGACCCGATCATGGTGGACGGAAAGGAAATAGTGCCAATACAGGTGCTTAAGGAGCTGCTTCCTGACCCTGCATCCCTGGGACCTCGTACAGTCGGAAAGACAAATATCGGATGTATTTTTACAGGTGTCAAGGATGGCAAAGAAAAATCAATCTACATCTATAATGTATGTGACCATCAGGAGTGCTACAAGGAGGTTGAGTCGCAGGCGATTTCTTATACCACAGGTGTGCCGGCAATGATTGGTGCCATGATGGTGGTAAAGGGACTCTGGAAGAAGCCGGGAGTGTTCAATCTCGAGGAGATGGATCCGGATCCATACATGGAGGCTCTTAATAAGTTCGGACTGCCTTGGCAGGTAGTGGAGAATCCGGTTCCTGTGGATTGCTATAAGACTGAGGATGAGTCAGTACATATGGATTAGTCCGGAGGCCGGTATGAAGATAAATGAATTAAGAACTCCCTGTTATGTGATAGACGAGGGAAAATTAACTGAAAATCTTTTGATATTAAACGGTGTCATGCGAAGGACAGGTGCAAGGATTCTTCTGGCACAGAAGGCATTCAGCGCATTTTATGAATATCCTCTTATCGGCAGATATCTAAGCGGGACAACTGCAAGCGGGCTTTTTGAGGCCCGCCTTGCACATGAAGAAATGGGAAAGGAAAACCATGTATTCTGTCCCGCTTTTTTGCCGCAGGAGATGGATGAACTGGTAGAAATATGTGACCATATTGTATTTAATTCCGTATCGCAGTATCTGCTTCACAGGGAGAAAATAGAAAAGGCTGATAAAAAAATAAGTGTCGGGCTCAGAATAAACCCTGAGTGCTCCACACAGGAGGGACATGAGATATATGACCCATGTGCGCCGGGCTCAAGGCTTGGGATAACGAGAGAGGCACTCGATAAGGCCATTAAAAACGGGCTTGATTTATCACGTATAGAGGGCTTTCATTTTCACACGCTCTGTGAACAGGATTCGGATGCGCTCGAAACGACTCTTGCAGCTCTCGAGGAGAAATTCGGAGATTTGCTGTATGGACTTAAGTGGCTCAATATGGGAGGCGGACACCACATCACGAGAGCAGACTATGACATTGAGAGGCTTGAAAAATGCATTACGCATATGCGTGACAAATACGACCTGGAAATCTATCTGGAGCCGGGAGAGGCAGTTGCGCTTGATGCAGGATATCTGGAGACAACGGTGCTTGATATAGTTGAAAACAATGGTATAAAGATACTCATTCTGGATACCTCCGCAGCCTGCCATATGCCGGATGTGCTTGAGATGCCGTACCGTCCGCCGCTTATGGAAAGTGGCGAGCCGGGTGAGAAGAAGTATACCTACAGATTATCCTCATGTACCTGTCTGGCAGGTGATGTGATAGGGGATTATTCATTTGACAGAGAGATAAAAACCGGCGACAGGCTGTGCTTTTGCGATATGGCAATCTACTCGATGGTCAAAAATAATACCTTTAACGGCATGCCGCTTCCGGACATTGCAGTAATGGATGAAAATAACGATTGTAAGGTTATCAGGAGATTCGAATATGAAGATTTTAAATGCAGGCTGTCCTAGAGCAGACGGCTTTTATATGCCGGCAGAGTATGCTCCCCACAAGGGTACCATCATCATCTGGCCAAAGCGCCCGGGCTCATGGATTTACGGTGCCAGACGGGCAAGAGAGGCTTTTGCGGAGGTGATATGTGCAATAGCAGAGTCTGAGCAGGCATATGTGCTCGCTGAGGCAGATGTGATAGACAATGCAAGGTCTGTTGTGGAAGCTGTCAGAAAGCAGAAAAATTATCAGGAAAATTTCCCGGTGAAATATATACAAATGGAGTCAGATGATGCCTGGGCCAGAGATGTGGGACCGACCTTCGTGAAAAATGAGGATGGCGCTGTCAGAGGAATCGACTGGTGTTTTAATGCCTGGGGCGGCAAGGTGGACGGACTGTACGCAGACTGGACAAAGGATGACAGAGTAGCGGCTTTATTTTGCAACGAAGCCGGATATGACATGTATGATGCGCATCCGTTTGTCCTCGAGGGTGGAGCCATCCATACAGACGGAGAGAAAACTGTGATAGTGACTCAAAGCTGTCTGCTGAGCAAGGGCAGAAATCCGGAATTATCGAAGTCGGAAATAGAACAGAAATTAAAGGATTATCTCGGTGCCGAAAAAATTATCTGGATTCCTTATGGAATATACAACGATGAAACCAACGAGCATGTGGACAACGTATGTGCATTTACAAGCCCGGGGCATGTGGTGCTTGCGTGGACTGATGACATGGATGACCCACAGTATCAGATGTCCTCAGCGGACCTTGAAATATTGGAAAATGAAACTGATGCAAGGGGTAGAAAAATTGAGGTTCACAAGGTTTACATTCCAAAGAAGCCGGTGTGTATCACAGAATATGAGCTTTCGGGCTTCACCTTTGAGGAGGGTGAGGATGAGCGCGAGGCAGGAGAACGCTTAGCGGCAAGCTATGTGAATTTTTACATCACAAACGGCGGTGTGCTCATTCCTCAGTTTGGTGATGTGATGGATGAGCCTGCGCTTAAGGCAATCGGAAGCCTTTTTGAGGGAAGAAAGGTGTACCCGATATATGCTCGCGACATAATTGTCGGTGGCGGAAATATACACTGTATCACACAGCAGATACCGCAGTAATTTAATTCAGGATGAGAAAGGTGAATAGTATGAGAGAGGTTACAATTGCTGCAATCCAGATGAGCTGCAGCCGTGATGTAAAAGAAAATATTGAAAAAGCAGCAAAGCTTATAAGGGATGCGGCAGAGGCCGGAGCACAGATAATACTTCCTTCGGAGCTTTTTGAGAGACAGTATTTCTGTCAGGAGAGGCGCTACGATTATTATGACTATGCAAAGCCGCTTTCTGAAAACGATGCAGTGCAGAGCATGAAGGCACTGGCAAAGGAGCTTGGCGTGGTGATTCCTGTGAGCTTTTATGAGGCGGGAGAGGGCAGACAGCTTTTCAACTCAGTGGCGGTGATAGATGCCGATGGAGAGGTGCTTGGAATATACCGAAAGACACATATCCCGGACGATCATTATTATCAGGAGAAGTTTTACTTCACACCGGGAAATACAGGTTTTAAAGCTTTTAAGACAAGATATGCAACAATTGGAGTCGGTATATGCTGGGATCAGTGGTTTCCGGAAACGGCAAGAGGCATGGCTTTAAAGGGTGCGGAGATACTTTTTTATCCTACAGCCATAGGCAGCGAGCCGATACTGGAATGTGACAGCATGCCGCATTGGAGACGGTGTATGACCGGGCATGCAGCCTGCAATCTGATGCCGGTTGTGGCGGCAAACAGGATAGGCACAGAGGAGGTTGTACCGTGTGCGGAAAACGGAAACCAGAGCTCTGCACTGACATTTTATGGTTCCTCGTTTATCACAGATGCGACCGGAGAGGTTGTTGAGCAGATGGACAGAGTATCGGAGGGCTTCATACTCCACAGTTTTGATCTGGATGAGCTGGAGAGTGAGAGAAAGAGCTGGGGACTGTTCAGGGACAGGCGACCGGAGATGTATGGGGAGAATTAGCTTAGATTACCATAATGATTGCAAATTAATTTAAAGTTAATTTAAAAAAACACAGGATACAGCAAAGGCGCTATATCCTGTGTTTTTGACTATTTATTGTTTGAACAGCACTTTGATGTGCCTTTTTTCCGCAGACACCTATATTTCCTGTACAGCCGGTGCATCCGGCCGTTTGTTCACATTGAAAACAAAACATATTTTTTTCCTCCATCAGTAGTTTTTTATGTTTCTGACAGAATAATAGCGTTATAAAAACAACTTGTATGTTTGATTTCCAACATAAAGAATATTTTTGAAAAAAATTTGTCTATTTTATTCAAGCAATTCAATCAATTTATCAAGAAATGCCTCTTCCCCAAAAGTATTAAGCTTGAAAAAAACAGCCTGGCTTCCACCTGCCGTAATTGCGGAAAGGTGAACAGGCTCCTCGCCATTTTGAAAAAGTGTAACATTGAGACTTACCCTGTTACCGCCGGTATAGCTGTAGCGTTCAAATACCCTGACGCTGCAACGCGCATCCCCGCTTCGAAAGTCACTGGAATCCTCCAGAGATGCTGACACACTGCCATTTATTATTCCGTCTTCAATCGTGGAAAGTAGCTGGTCAAAATCCTTATTGATAATTCTCTCTATTTTTGCCATATACAAGCCCTCCTCTTTTATCATATATCATAATTGTGATAGGTTTTCTTAATCATAAGTATATCATATGGAAAATAAGTATGCACGAAAATAGTTCACCTACACCTATAGCCTGCAACTACAGCTTAAGCTGCCTTAATCCCTTAACAATAATAAACATAGTCACAAATTCAGCCGCCGGAAAAGCAAGCCACACACCTGTCATGCCAAAGGCGGCTGAAAGTGCGAATGCGAAAATACTTATAGCGATAAAACCACGCATGATAGATGCCGCGAACGCATATTTTACGGACTCAACGGCACTTAGGACAGCAGAACCTACTATATTGATTCCGGCAAAAATGAAGCCTGTAAAGTAAAGGCGCAGTCCGCTCTCGGCATACGAAGCAAGCCTGGCATCGTGCTCGCTGTTGAAAACAGATGTCACAAAAGGTGCAAAGGTGCATATGAACAAAATGAGCAGTGCAGCAATTAAGAGAGAGGAAGCGACAGCCATCCTGAGTATCGAGCCTACATTTTTTCTAAGTCCTCTGCCGTAATAGTCGCTGATAAGAGGCTGTGAACCCTGTGCTATTCCGTTGAACAAAGCTACAGCGACCAGTGACGTATTGGCAACCACACCGTATGCTGCCACGCCGATATTTCCTGCAAGCCTCAGTATAATCATATTGAAGACAATAGTTATGACACCTGATGATATCTCAGCAACAAAGGAAGAAACACCAACCTGGCAGGAGTAAAAGAGTCTCTTGACAGATGGAACCGTCGGCTTAAGCTTTACGGAGCATTTGTCTGAGCAGAAATGAATACAGCATATCAGGATGCCTATAATCGGTGAAATAGCGGTAGCTAAAGCGGCTCCCTCCATACCAAGTCCAAGCGGGAACATGAGTATGTAATCAAAAACAATATTAAAAAGGCTGCTGAAAAGTGTGGCACACATGGCAATGGATGGTGCACCATCATTTCTTACGAAAGCGTTGCACACATAGTTGCACATGAAAAACGGTGTAAAAAACATGAAAATACGTGTATAGTTTTTACCGGTATTTATAATTGCTGAATCTCCGCCGAGCAGCCCTACGAGCCTGTCCGGGATGAAAATACCAATCAATATGAATATAACGCTTATCATAATACACCACAGCAGGGCATGAAAAAAGTAGCTCTCGCTGGATGTATCGCCCTTATTTTTTTCTACGACATACCTGATAGCGGAGCCGACTCCGATCATTGCGCCTATGGCAAAAATCAAATTGTATACAGGCAGCACCAGATTGAGCGCAGTGATACCGTTTGAGCCGACCGCCTTTGATATAAAGAAGGTGTCGGCAAGTATATATAATGACATACCCACCATGCCGAGTATGTTTTGTGAGACATATTTTACAAATAATTTTTTCATAATAGCTATATTGTAAATGCATCTATCGTTTAAATCAATGATAATTTTTTTGATTAGCCCGGAAGTAAAAGTTCAAAATAAGACATTTTGACTATTGAAATAAATTTTTCAGTACATTATAATGAACATGTTGAAAAAAATTGGGATTACTAAAGGAGGATAATTATGGAAAACAATAAGCTTTCAACAGGTTTAACCGTATGGTTATGGATTATTTTCGTGGTGAATGTTCTTGCAGCAATTGGCGGTATTGTCGTTGCACTGGGTGCTTCAGTCGTAGGAGCTGCTTTAGGATTAGGTTCGATATATGTCGTACTGAGTTTCATTGGCGTTATACTACAGATTGTCATAACTGTTTCTATCGGTATTTTGCTTTTCGCACACAAAAAGATTGGTTTGGTGCTTATTTTTGCATTTGCAGCCCTGGGATTCATTGTAAGTATGGTTACATATTCTATTGCAGCACAGCTTAGTGCCGTTAATATTGTCAAAGCAATTATTTCAGCCATTCTTATGCCGGTTATTACATATTTATTTGCAAAGAACGACATTGCAAATGGTACAATAGCTTAGAGCAATAAAAAATAAGATGAAAATTGAATAATGTTTTTTTAATCCGCTATACGATAGGTGAGTATAGCGGATTTTTTAATATTTATGGTGACAAAACAATATATTTATAATAAAATGATATTGTTAAATTATTAATAAAAAGCATACGAAAGAGAGGAGTAAGTTATGCAGGACATTAGTATCATTGGAATTGTTGTTGCAGTTGTTGTTCTTGTTATCCTGTTGTTTATGGCAATCGGATACGTGAAGGCACCGCCTGATATGGCGTATATCATTTCAGGTGTGAAGAAAAAGTCAAAGGTAGTTATCGGAAAGGCGAGCATACGTATTCCGTTTTTTGAGCGTCTTGATAAGCTGAATCTCAGACTGATACCTATCGATGTAAAGACGAGCAATGCAGTACCGACAGCAGATTATATCAATATCAACGTCGATGCTACGGTAAACGTAAAGATCAGTAATAATCCTGAAAAGCTACGCCTTGCGGCTGAGAATTTCCTTAACAAAAACACAGAGTATATCGCTGGTGTTGCCAGAGAGGTTCTCGAGGGTAATGTACGTGAGATTGTTGGAAAAATGAAGCTTGAAGAGATGGTCTCAGACTGTCAGAAGTTTGCCAATCTGGTAAAAGAGAATGCAGAGCCTGATCTTGCGGCAATGGGACTTGATATCATCAGCTTTAATGTGCAGAATTTCGTGGATGGCAACGAGGTAATAGAGAATCTTGGTATCGACAATATCGTAAAGATTAAAAAGGCAGCCGCCATCGCAAGGGCAGAGAGTGAAAGAGACATCAAGGTAGCTCAGGCTTCGGCTGACAAAGAGTCAAATGATGCAGCGGTTGCAGCACAGACAGAGATTGCTAAGAAACAGAATGAGCTTGCTATCAAGAAATCAGAGCTTCAGATGGAGGCTGATACAAAGAAGGCCATGGCGGATGCGGCTTACGACATCCAGAAGGAGGAGCAGCGTAAGACCATTGAGGTTGCCACAGCAAACGCTGATATCGCAAAGCAGGAGCGAGAGATTGAGTTAAAGCAGAAAGAGGTTGCAGTAACAGAGCAGTCTCTTGAGGCAGAGGTCAAGAAAAAGGCTGAAGCCAATAAATACGCAGCACAGCAGCAGGCAGAGGCACAGCTCTACCAGCGTCAGAAGGAAGCTGAGGCAAGACAGTTCGAGGCACAGCGTCAGGCGGAGGCACAGAAAGCAGAGGCAGAAGCCATGAGATATGCCAAGGAGCAGGAAGCTGCCGGTATCCGTGCAGTCGGAGAGGCAGAGGCATCAGCTATCCAGGCAAAGGGTATTGCAGAGGCTGAGGCTATGGAGAAAAAGGCAGAGGCATATGCCAAGTACAATAAGGCAGCCGTTGCAGAGATGATGATTAAGGTGCTGCCTGATATCGCAGCCAAGGTTGCAGAGCCACTTGGACAAATCGACAAGATTACTATTATCGGTGGCGGTGATGGCGACAATGGTGTAGGCCAGGTTGCCGGAAATGTACCGGTTGTAATGGCAAAGGTATTTGAGAGTATGAAAGAGGCAACAGGTATTGATTTATCTGAGATTATCAACGCTGATTCATATGACGCAAAGGTAAATCGCAACGTAAATGTAACCGGACTTGACGGAGTAAACCTCGTTGTAAATGCGGATACGGACAAAAACGGTGAAAAGCCTGAAAATTAAATAATGTTTTATTAATCCGCTATACGATAGGTGAGTATAGCGGATTTTTTAATATTTTCTCAGAAAAAAAGACTCTTAAAAATGGACAGGTATTTGAAAATTAGTATATTATATGATATATTTTGTTGCATAAAAACAGGTTGCTTATATATGGTATATACATTGATGAAGAGGAAAATCTATGAACGATAAAAGAAAGATAATAGCAATATTTATAATTGTTGCGATAGTAGCTGCACTGGCTGCAGTTGCCACATTTTTTGTGATTAAGTCAGCAAAAAACGAGGCTAAAGGCTCGTCACAGATGACGGAAACAGCCACAGAGGATAGTTCAGACAAGGAAGACCCGCAGCATACGGGCGACAATGCCGGCTCAATGAGTGTTACAACTGATGAGGGAGCTTCTGCGGATGAGACACAGATACTGTCTGCAAGCACTGTTGCGGAAAATAGTAATCTGACCTTCGGAATTGATGTATCTAAATATCAGGGCACCATAAAGTGGGACAAGGTTGCCGCAGGCGGAATTGATTTTGCGATGATACGTGTGGGCTACAGAACCCAGAAAACAGGTGAGATGTGTGTTGATACAAATGCCAGATACAACATGCAGGAGGCACAGAAAAATGGCATAAAGGTTGGAGTATATTTTTTCTCATCAGCAGTAAATGAAACAGAAGCCATTGAGGAGGCAGACTGGGTTGCAGACTACATCTCAAAATATCAGATTACATATCCGGTGGCATTTGACTGCGAGGGCTTCACAGACTCAGCAAGCAGACAGTATGGCATGTCATCAGAGGCCCGTACCAAAGTAGCTGAGGCATTTTTGCAGGAAATATATAAAAAAGGATACACGCCTATGTTTTACGCTGCCATGAATGAGTTGTCGGAAAACAGCCAGTGGGATACTAAAGCGCTTGAGAGCAGCTACAAAATATGGGTGTCACAATATCCGGACACGGCTTATCCGGAAACACCACAGTCATCTTATGAGGGCACACATGCCATGTGGCAGTATACCAATAAGGGAAAGGTGTCAGGGATTGATAAGCCGGTAGATTTGAATGTTGCATACTTTGGGTTTGATGAAACAGAGTCTGCAAAAAATGGGGATGCGGCTGACAATGCAACAGCTGATCCGGAAGCAGGTATGAAGTTTTCGGATGTAAATGAGACGGTGACTGCCAAGGAGAGCGTCAATCTGAGGGATATTCCAAGTCAGGGAAATGACAGCACAATTAAGGCAACGCTCAATAACGGTGATACGGCAGCAAGAACAGGGGTCAGTGACAGTGGATGGTCACGTGTCGAATATAATGGACAGACATATTATGCCATTTCAAACTACCTCACAACAGATATGAACTATGTAGTTCCCGGGCAGGACGGAAGTGGCAGCGGAGACGGACTGAAGACAAAGTTCAAGGAGTGTAATGATACTGTCACTGCAAAAATAGAGGTTAATCTGCGTGCACTTCCAAGTGTCACAAATCCGGATGCTACAGTTGTTGCAACGATAAAAAATGGGGAAACCGTCACCAGAACCGGAATCAATGAGGAGTTTGGCTGGTCACGCGTGGAATATAATGGACAGACACTTTATTGTGTGACAAGCTATCTGAGTGTGCAGTAATATAAGTAAATAAAAGCGATAAATTGGGCTATAAAGCCTATTGATGGTTTATTTTTTACCCTGTATCATTATTCCATAATTCAGCCGGATGTATTCCGGCAGTAAATAATTAAACAGAGGTAAAAGAAAAATGATTACAAAAAGAGGGAAAAAGTGTCTTGCAATTATATTTGCAGCGGCGCTTACATTAGAACCACTTGCAACGCAGGTCATATTTGCAGCAGATGTGGCTTATGAGTCTGTTGACAGCGGCAGTGCATTATTGACAGATGAGTCACAGAAGGTGACAGTACAGCTTCAGAATGGAACAGCAGTTATTCCACAGGGTGCAGATATTGAGACTGCTAAAGCGGCAATAGCAAAAGCGCTTGTTGTAAACGCAGACGAAGTTGATGTAAAAAACCTTGATTGGGAGTACGAGTGCGAGGGCAAGGATAAGACTAAATTACAGAAAAATACAGCATTCGGAAGCTTAGAGGGCTTTACGAGCACAACAACGAAAAAAATACTTTGGAATACTGTAACAACAGAATATAATCATCCGGCATTTTTAGAAAACGGTGAAGGAGATTTCAAATTCAGACTTAAGGGAAGCGATGAGGTTGTTACACTCCACAGAGCTTACAAGTATGAATCATCATTTGTTTTAAAGGATGCTCCGTATGAAGTGAGCATGGCTTTTAACGCGGATCAGTCATATGATTTTGATGCTACAGCAAGAGCAATTTATGATGCTGTGATAGCAAAGACAAATCCGGCAGGGCTTACATATGATGATGTGGCAATGGAGTACAATGCCGGAACAGATATAATACCAAACTGGCAGCCACTTAATTCTACAAACTGGACTGCAGCATTTAAAAAATTTGGTCCGGGAGAGTGGACTATCCGCATAAAGTGGGATGGAAATAAGAACTATAAAGGTACACAGACACAGGTAAATGTGACTACAGCCGATAACCGTATAGCAGCGGTCGTTGTATGCAGGGAGGGAGTATCTTTTTCATACAATATGGACACTGCCGTTATGAAACAGTCAATATTTGATCAGGTAATTGATTGGGACAGTACATTGCCTGCAAAGGATACGTTAAGTGTTGATGATTTTACAATGGAATACTATGGTGTTGATGATGTAGCCGGAGTTGAGGGAGTCACCAGGCAGTGGGCTCCGATAGAAGGCGGAAAGGTTAATTTACTTACTTATCTGCAGATGGGTGCAGGAGAGCAGCAAATCCGTATAACATATAAAGGCAATGCCGAGTATCGTCCATCAGCATCAGCAGAGACTAGTGTGACCGTTAATAAGGCAAAGGTAAATGTTAAAGTAAAGTCAACAAACATTTATGCCGGAGATGCACTACCACAGGATTTTGTTACAACAAATCCTTCAGACAGGTTTGATGTATATACAATCTATGCCGGTCTTACAAGCAATGTAAATGCAGGCATTTATCTTCAGATGCCTGAGAAGTATACAAACAGCACAGTACTTAAGCTTATAGATCCGGTTGTTTCAAAGCTATATGGAAAGTCCTTTACACAGATGATGCAGGACGGTATGACAGTCGGAGAGCTTAGAAAACTTTTCAGCACACAGGAGCTGCTTGACACGTTGAAGAAGCTTCATATAGATACGGGTACAGTTGGACAGATTCTTGAGATAATAAATAAGCTTCCTTCTGTTGCAGACACAGTGAGAGTGTCATTTGGTACTCCAAACCGTGCCGGTCTTTATACGGTGACAGCGGTTACCGATAACAAGAATTATGAGACAGGTGTTGGAGTTGGTGCTTTACTTGTCAAGATGCATTCAAAAGGAACTAAGCTTAGTTGGAATCAGAGCTTTACAAATGGGAAGCTTAAAGCCTCAGATGTAGCATCCTTTGATTTTGGAGCAACGCTATCATATGATGGTGATGTCTCAATCAGCCAGAGCAATGTGCATTATCTATACAGTGGCTTTACAAGCAAGTGGAAGCCATATTCAAGCACAAAGGCTCCTACAGAGCCGGGCAGATATGTAGTCACAGTAGTTACAATTGGTGGCAATTATCAGGCAGCTCCTATTACTAGAAGCTTTCAGATCGTAAAATAACTAAAATCCGCTATACTTTAAAACAAGTATAGCGGATTTTTTTGATAAATTTATGGAATCTATTTTTCAAGAATACCTGGAAAGGAGCATTAAAACTTATCTTCGTGGCGACAGCGGATTCTCTTTCCAAAACTTTATGAAACCTGTGAGAGTAATGGCTGTTTCCTATTGACATTTCAGTTTATCGGGAGTAAACTGTAATTAGTTTATTAGCGATAAACTGAAAGGAGAAATCTTTATGGCTGAGATGAAGATGGGCGTAGTGGAATCCCACTTTGCCGATATTATTTGGGCGAATGAGCCTTTGCACTCCAGAGAATTGGTAAAGCTCTGTGAAAAAGAACTGAACTGGAATCGCTCCACCACCTATACGATATTACGCAAGCTTTGTGAGCGTGGTATCTTCCAGAATAATGGTGGCATCGTTTCCTCTGTTCTGTCTAAAAATGATTTCTATGCCGTTCAGAGCGAGCAGTTCGTTGACGAAACCTTTGAAGGTTCCCTTCCTGCTTTCATTGCGGCTTTTACACAAAGGAAGGGTATTTCTCAACAGGAAGCTGCGGAGATTCGACGCATGATTGATGCAGCCGCCGGAAAGGAGTAATCTATGAGTTCATTCTTTTTGAAAATTGTAAATATGAGTATCGACGCATCTTGGCTGATCCTTGCGGTCGTACTTTTGCGTGTGGTTTTGAAAAAGGCACCTAAGTGGATCAATGTCCTACTGTGGGGTATCGTAGCTTTTCGATTGATTTGCCCATTCAGTTTTGAAAGCGCATTGAGCTTGATTCCAAGTGCCGAGACCATCAGTCCTGAAATCATGATGGACTGGACACCAGAAATCTCCACAGGCGTAAGCTCTATCGACAAGGTAGTGAATCCAATTATTACGGACACCTTTGCTCCAGAGCCAATTGCAAGCGCAAATCCACTTCAGCTTTTGATTCCTGTGCTGGCAATCGTATGGGCAATAGGCATCATAGCCATGCTCGTTTATGCTGCCGTCAGCTATTTCCGCTTGCAAAAGAAAGTCGGTGCATCCCTTTCTGTGCGGGACAACATTTGGATTTGTGACGATATACAAACACCTTTTATTCTTGGTTTCTTCAAACCGAGCATCTACATTCCCTCCGGGACAGATGAAGCACAGTTGCCCTATATTATTGCCCATGAGAATGCTCATCTGAAACGCTGTGACCATTGGTGGAAACCGTTGGGGTATTTAGTGTTGGCAATCCATTGGTTCAATCCTCTTGTATGGATTGCGTATATTTTACTTTGCCGAGATATTGAACTTGCCTGCGATGAAAAAGTTATTCGTGGACTGAATCAAAACGAGTCTATTTCTTATTCAGAAGCTCTGCTTTCTTGTAGCGTGAATAGAAGAACAGTTATGGTTTGTCCACTTGCCTTTGGAGAGGTTGGCGTCAAAGAAAGGGTGAAAAATGTGCTGAATTACAAGAAACCTGCATTTTGGATTGTTGCTATTGCTGTGGTTTCAAGTATTGTTCTTGGGGTATGTTTCCTGACAAATCCGAGTTCATTCCCAGTGAAACTTGATTCTGTTCAAATTTCCAAAGCAAGCACCATGGACTTTAGAACAAATAGCGGACCGACCACATTCCAATTATCCGCAGCGGAAATTGACGAGTTGAGCAGTCGTATTAAAAACTTAAAGATTGGTCACAAAGACCAATCTTTGCAAGGTCATACACCTTTCTATTCCCTTCATGTGGATACCAAGGAAAACGACAGAATCACATTCAGCGGTTTTGATTCCAACGGAAATCAAGCAGCAATTCTGTATGAGAATGTGTATTACCGAATAACTGACTCTGACTTTATCAGCTATTTACAACGCATCTGTGCCGGGGAAACCAGAACAGAATCGATTAACGAAACCAATGTTGATACAGCAATCCATAATGCAATCATGGAACATAACAGCGATAGATACTACAAAGGTGTTTTTGCCTGCGAAAGCCATACTGTATTGGCTACAGAAGCCGGTGGGGCTGCAAACTCTGAGGAGAATGAGACATTGACCGTATATGTTCTCACTCTTTATGAGGAATATAATTTGTCCGAAGAAGGGATTGAAAGTGTCGGTGGAGGTTGTGGTCCTGTTGCCCTAACTTTCAATGTGACAGAGAATGGATATGAACTATCTGAATATTGGGAGCCGGGAGATGGCAGCCAATACTCTGATGATATTCGTAAAAAGTTCCCGGAGGATATATTAGATGAAGTCTGGAATCCTCAGGATTATGTGGATGCAATGACAGCAGAAAATGAACAAAAGGCACTCGAATTTTCGGCACAAAAGTGAGATTTCAAAGATTGATAATGAACGCAGTGTTTTAGGGAATAAAGTCAAAAAAATAAAATGTTATTAATCTAAAATCATGCATAAAGTAGAAATAGTGTAAAAATGTCATGGATATAATGATAGAATTGTTTGAGATAGTGCGTTAAAATACAAAATAACGAAATACGTAAGTAAAGGGGCATTTTATGGAATACTCAGCAATTTTTCATGACATGGATAAAAGATTCTGCTATGCGATAGATAAGGATTTGTTTGTGATACGCGTGCAGGTAAAAAAGGATGATATGAAGGAGGTAATCCTTCACTATGAGGACAAGTATATACCAATGGAGCGCAAGGATACGCGAATGACACTTCCTATGAAGAAGGTAGCCACCTCGCAGTTTCACGATTATTATGAAGCACAGCTTCAGATGCATCTGATATGTCTGAGATACTTTTTTGAATTTACAGACATGCAGGGTGAAAAGGTATATTACGGCAATTATGAGTTCGATAAGGAGTGCATTACAAACAGGGACAGAATGTTTGACTGCCCGCAGAATCTCAGAGAGGAAGAGATGTTTGAGGTGCCACAGTGGGCAGCCAACAAGGTAGTGTATCAGATTTTCCCATCGCGCTTTGCCGCAACACAGCCGGTAGACAAAAAGCTGTGGTATAAGGCGCCGATTACGCCTATGGATGATCTGCATGGCAATCTCAGAGGTATCATAGAGCATCTGGATTATATTAAAGATTTGGGAATCGATGTGGTGTATCTGACACCAATCTTTAAATCAAATTCGTGCCATAAGTATGATACCATTGATTATTATCAGGTTGACCCATCATTTGGAACAACAGAGGATTTAAAGGAGCTCGTACAAAAATCTCACGAGCGTGGCATGAAGGTAGTGCTGGATGCGGTATACAATCACACAGGAAGAGAATTTTTTGCATTTCAGGATATACTTGAAAAGGGCGAAAAGTCAAAATATCTCGACTGGTATTTTATCGACGAGCTGCCGCCTAGGGGTGAATGGGGAGAAATTCCGAACTTCAAATGTTTCGGTTATTACGGTGGAATGCCAAAGCTTAATCTGAAAAATCCTGAGGTTGAAAAATACATCACGGATGTTGCCTGCTACTGGATTAAGGAATGTGATATTGACGGATGGAGACTGGATGTAGGAGACGAAATCAGTCATTTCTTCTGGAAGAATTTCAGAAAGGCAATCAAGGCAGTAAAGAAGGATATGCTGATAATTGGTGAGATATGGCACTACGCAGGAGACTTCCTCGAGGGAGATGAGTGGGATACTGTCATGAATTATCCATTCTACCTGAATCTGATAGACCTGCTTGCAGACGAAAAGATAAATGTCAGTCAGTTTGTACAGAATCTGGGATATCTGAAGGGACGCTTAAACAAAAAGTGCTATCCTCTGATGTGGAACCTGATTGACAGCCATGATACAGCAAGATTCTTACATCTGTGCCATGATAATAAGAAAAAGCAGCATCTCGCAGCAGCCTTTCAGCTGCTACTGCCCGGAATGCCTATGGTCTACTATGGTGATGAGTATGCAATGCCTGGAGCAAATGATCCGGACTGCAGACGAGGCATGTACTGGGATGAGGAATACCAGGACAAGGAGATGTATAATTGGTATAAGAAGCTCATGCAGGTTAGAAAAACACATGCATGCATTGTAGAGGGCGAAATGATTGAGACAATCGCAAATGATGATGAGGATACGATTGTTATGATTAGAAAAAATGGCGAGGAGACCATCGCAATGCTTTTCAATTGTGGCAACAGTGCAAAGGAATTTAATGAGTATGCCGAGAAACACAATCTGCTGACAGATAGCGCATTTGACGGAAAAGTAGACGGGCTTGACGCTGCCGTAATTGTGCTTTAAAAATATTATACGGATTATCTATAGGAAGTCATGGAGCTTTGCACATCAGGTAAACGGAAAGACGGTAGAAGCGACGAAAAATAGGTAAATCGCAGTAAAATAATTTTATATGAGTTTTTATGGACAGGAAATTGCAGGCAGCTGCTTTTTCCTGTTTTTTTGCATAAAATCAATTCTGTTGAGGTAAAATTGAGATTGACATTGTATTGTATGAGTATAAAATACAAGGAATCAGGTGATGTACAATGAAAAGGCATAAAATATGTAAAATTATTTTTGCTATACTGGCAGTTTTTTTATGTGTGGCTTTTTATGAGTTAATCGGAATCTGCATCACATATAAAAAACAGCCGGCGGTGTCTGATGCTACTATAAAGGAAACACAAAATATTATGAGTGTGGCGGGGAGAGAGAATACGGAAAGAGCAGTAATCATTGAAAAAAATTCGCAGGCTCTTTTAGAAAGAGTTAGATTAATCCAAAATGCAAAGGATGAAATAATCCTTTCTACATTTGCATTTAAATCAGACGAAAGCGGAAAATTGATTTTAGGAGCACTGCATGATGCGGCAGACAGAGGCGTACATGTCCGCATATTGGTAGATGGAATGGAGAGCTGGATTGATATGGAGGGTAATCCATATTTTTATGGATTATCTTCGCATGAGAATGTTGAGATTAAGCTGTACAATAAAGCAAATCCGCTTAAGCCATGGAAGACAATGGGAAGAATGCATGATAAATATCTGATTGCAGATGGTAAAATATATATTCTTGGCGGAAGAAACACATATAATTATTTTTTGGGTGATTTTCCGGGGCATAAAAATTTTGACCGGGATGTGTTAGTTGTCTGCGATGAGCCACAGAAAGATAATTCGGTCAATCAGCTTTGGAATTATTTTGAAACAATATGGGAACAGGAGGACTGTCGGTATTTTCATAACAGTAAAAAATTAGCTGACAGACAATCTGTAAAGAAAGCAGTTTTAGAGCTGCAGGAAGGGTATCAGCAATATTTTGAAGTTAATAAGGAAAAAATTTGTGATACAGATTATGCGGATGAAACCTTTGAAACAGAAAAGATTACATTGTTATCAAATCCAATCCACACCGGGGCTAAGGAACCGGTGGTATGGTATCAGCTGGGAGAATTAATGAAAAATGCAAAGGAACGCGTAAAAATTCATACACCATATATTATTTGCAATGATATGATGTATAATACATGGGAGGAAATTGCACAGAAGGTTCCGGACTTTTCTATTATGACAAATTCTGTTGCAAATAACGGAAATCCATTTGGAGCAGCCGATTATGCCAAAAACAGAAACAGAATTTTAGAAACAGGAATTAACATCTGGGAGTATGAAGGCGGTTATTCGTACCATGGAAAAAGTATTCTGATTGATGATGATCTGTCAGTAATAGGTTCATTCAATATGGACATGAGAAGTACTTATCTGGATACAGAGCTTATGCTTGTAATACGCAGCAAAGAGATTAACAAGCAGCTGGAAGATGGCATGATGGAGTATGAGAGCGTGTCCAGACAGGTATTAGATGACGGAACATATTATGATCCGTATCATGTAAAGCCGATTGAATTAACAGAAAAACATAAGAGAAAGGTGTTTCTGGTACAGCATCTGCTTGGATGGGCAAGGGATTTGTTTTGATTAAAGGAGAACATAAAGCGTGTTTAAGATATTAATTGTAGAAGATGATAAGGAATTAAGCCTGCTATTCCAAAAGGTACTTGAAAAGAGCGGATATCAGGTCAAAAGTGCGTCGGATGGAGCACAGGCACTCAAGGTATTGGACAAAGAGTATATTGATTTGATCATTTCCGATATAATGATGCCGGTTATGGATGGATATGAACTTGTGTCGGAGCTTCGTTCGGCGGGATATCAGATACCGGTGCTTATGATTACTGCAAAAAGCAGCTTTGATGATATGCGTCAGGGTTTTCTTTCGGGAAGTGACGACTATATGGTAAAACCCGTAAATGTCAATGAAATGGTTTTGAGGGTAGGAGCACTGCTTCGTCGTGCACAGATACTGAACGAACACAAAATTGTGATTGGCTCAACCGAGTTTGATTATGATGCAATGACAGTTGTGACCGGTGATGAAACTCTTGTCCTGCCAAAAAAGGAATTCCTGCTTTTATACAAGCTGGCAGCTTCACCGGGCAGGACATTTACGAAGCAGCAGCTAATGGATGAGGTATGGGGATATGATACAGAGGCAGACCCACATACGATAGAGGTACATATAGGAAGAATCAGGGAGCGTTTTAAAGAAAATCCGGATTTCGAAATTGTAACAATGCGTGGTCTGGGATACAAGGTGGTGAAAAAATAATGGAGTATAAAAAGAAAAAAGAATTGCGTATCCGCTCATGTCTGACCGGTGCAATCTGGCTGGCACTTGCATTTTCTATGCTGATATCAGCCTTGTTGTTTGCGTTTTTGAATCATTTTTTGGATTTGCCCGGGAAAATACCGGGCCTTGGCTGGCTTTTGATTTTTAATACATTGATAGCAGGACTTATTACATCATTTATCAATGCAAGGCTGCTGGAGCCGATTACCAGGCTCGGTAAAGCAATGAAAGCAGTTTCTCAGGGAGATTTTGAACAGCATCTGGAAACAAACAGCCGCATAGCCGAGATTGGAGAATCCTATCAGAGCTTTAATGTCATGACAAAAGAGCTTCGTGCAACAGAGATGCTGCAAATGGATTTTGTATCCAATGTTTCCCATGAGTTCAAGACTCCAATCAATGCAATTGAAGGCTATACGATGCTGCTCCAGGGAGATGAGCTGTCACAGGAGCAGGAGGGGTATGTAGAAAAAATCCTGTTTAATACTCAAAGGCTTTCCGGTCTTGTTGGAAATATTTTATTGTTATCAAGGCTGGAAAATCAGAATATTCCAATGAAAAAAAACGAATATCGTCTGGATGAACAAATCCGTCAGGCATTTCTTTCATTGGAAGATAAATGGACTGAAAAAGGAATTGGATTTCAGGTGGAGATGGAGGAGGTCAGATATGTTGGAAATGAAGGGCTTTTTATGCATATCTGGATGAATCTTTTGGATAATGCAATCAAGTTTAGTCCACAAAATGGGACAATCACCATGTTTCTAAGGCATGAAAATGATTCTGTGCAGTTTATTCTGGAAGACGAGGGACCGGGAATTGCGGATGATGCAAAAGCCAGAATATTTGACAAGTTTTATCAGGTGGATGGTTCCCATAAAGCCGAGGGAAACGGCCTTGGCCTGGCACTTGTGAAAAGAATTGTAGACATCGCCGGTGGAACAATCAAAGCTGAAAACCGGGAATACGGAGGATGCAGATTTATAGTACAACTGCCAATAAAGAATTATAATGAGTAGCTATTTAGAACATGATAGTTACAATAATAAAATAATAAGATAAAAGATAGGAGAATTCATATGACATTTTATCAGGAACTGCAGTTAAATCAGGCCGGCTCTAAAAGCCTGCTGAAAAATAGTAAAACAATGAAAGAAAAACTATACCATGCGTTTGTATATATGGTGAAGATAGCTGTCACAATGGTTTTTTGCTTTGCCTTTGTCACTGCCTCAAGCATCATATTGGGAAAGGATAACAGCATTGTGGGAGTAGTGGTTTTATTATGCGTTATGGTATTTCGAAACGCTGATCTGGGAATCCATACCCGACATTCTACATGGCTTTTGGCTTTGTTCTTTGTAATTATGACAGTATGTCCGCATCTGGCAAATCAGCTTTCACCGCTTCCGGCACTGCTTATAAACATTGCAGCTCTTGCAGTGCTGATTTTGTTCGGATGCCATAATCCATTTATGTTTAATCAATCCACACTGGTTCTTGGCTATTTATTGTTATATGGATATGATGTGTCAGGAAAAAGCTATATGCTTCGAATAGCAGGGATGGCCGCAGGAGCTGCCATCACATGCCTGGTATTTTACAGAAATCATAAAAACAGAGACTATAAAAGAAATATGAAAGCTGTAATTGAGGAGTTTGACCTTTCTTCATTACGAACGAAATGGCAGCTGTGTCAGATACTATGCGTACCGTTAGTTCTATGTATTGCACAGCTTTGCAATATGCCGCGTGCAATGTGGGCAGGTATTGCAGCCATGTCTGCCATCCTGCCGTTTATGGAGGATATGCAGTACAGAGTCAGAAAAAGGATTGTCGGTAATATCGCCGGGGTTATATGCTTTACGGTATTATACTTCCTGCTCCCGCCATCAATCTATGCGTACATAGGAATTATAGGCGGAATTGGCGTGGGATTATCGGCACAATATGGCTGGCAGGCTGTTTTTAATACATTTGGTGCTCTGGCTATAGCTGCAGAGAGCTATGGGTTAAAGGGAGCAGTCAGCCTCAGGGTGATTCAGAATGTGTTTGGAGTCGTTTTTGCATTGGTATTTTGTGCTGTATTTTATAGAATTATGTCAGTGAAAGCGCCGGTGAAAGAGGAAACTGTATAATATAAGTGGAAACGTGTAATCAGTCATAAGGAATTGTATTCTTCAGATGAAATAGCCACAAAATCCAAAGTGAAGGAAAGGGTTAAAACAAATATGAGTCAGATAATATTGGCGTCGGCATCACCGCGCCGAAAGGAATTATTAGAGCAGATTGGGGCAGAGTTTGTTGTCTGTCCTGCAAAGAGAGAAGAGATAATCACAGAGGAGGAGCCATCTGCGGTTGTCATGGAGCTATCCCGTCAAAAGGCAGAGGAGGTAGCGTCAGGTGTGCTTACATACAATGAACAGCACGCAGAGCTTGTGACACCGCAGGATATTCTTGTAATCGGAGCGGATACGGTAGTGGCTTATGAGAATCAGATTCTTGGTAAGCCAAAGAATGAAGAAGATGCAAGGCGTATGCTTTCGATGCTTTCGGGAAAAACGCACAGTGTCTATACAGGGGTAACGTTTGTTTTTATTGACAAGGATGGAAGAACCGGAGAACATAGCTTTTATGAAAAAACGGATGTCAGCATGTATACACTGACGGAAGAGGAAATTGACCGCTATATTTCAAGCGGGGATCCGATGGATAAAGCAGGAAGCTACGGGATACAGGGACGCTTTGCCATCCACATTAAGGGAATACATGGTGATTACAATAATGTGGTAGGGCTTCCAGTAGCGCGCCTGTATCAGGAGCTTAGAAAGCTTGGAGTTGATGTTTAGCGAAGTCTTTTTTTAATAGCCGGTCCGATAAGCATGGCAATTATCATTTTTATCAGGTCGCCCGGGATAAATGGGAACACGCATATTGAGAGTGCACCGCTGACTGTGCTTTTTGCCTCAAAGCAGAACCATGCTGTACCGAGCACATAGCATATGATAGTTCCGACAATCATACCAATGAGCTGGAGCCAAGGCTGGTGGAAATGATCGATTACAAGTCCTGCAATGATTGCCATGGCAATAAAACCGATGATGTATCCGCCGGTAGGGCCGGCAAGCTTAGCTGGGCCACCGGTGAAGCCTGAAAATACAGGGATTCCGACAAGTCCGATAAGCAGGTAAATCAGGTAGCTTATAGTTCCGCGTTTCCATCCGAGCAGATATAATGAAATATATATGGCCAGGTTTGTCAGTGAAATCGGTACCGGCCCAATCGGGATAGATAATGGTGCAAGAATACATGTGACAGCTGTCATGAGTGCTGTTACCGTTATGGCATAGGTCTTCCCATGCTTGTAGTCTATAGTTTCTGTCTGGTTCATGATAAAATCTCCTTTTTGTAAATTTCATAGTAATTTTTGTACGGTTATCACATTAACATGAAAAGATGTCAATTGTCAACCACAATAGCAATAAAGGTTTACAATTAATGGCGGAATACTAAAAAGATGTTTCGCTTAATTTCGGAATACATATTAAAAATTATCGAAAATGTGCGAAAATATTATAATAACTACACATTTCTGATAATAATGATATTGTAAATTGCTTTAGGTTCGTTATAATTAACATATAAAATGTAAGTTTAAAGAAAAATCAAAGGGAAAGGAAAGAGAAGTATGAAAAAACGTACAACATATCTGCTTAAGCGATTGGCAGCCGCGTGCTTGGCCTTCGGAGTCGCTTTTACAGGGATGCCGGCAAGCAGTCTGTACCCGATTACACAGGTACAGGCAGCAGAAACAGCGTCAGAAAGTACTTTAGCTACAGCTTCACAGGCTGCGAAGTATGGACTGGCCGATGACATTCAGGATGGTGCTATTCTGCACGCCTGGTGTTGGAGCTTCAACACAATCAAGGAGAATATGAAGGACATAGCAGCGGCAGGCTTTACAACTGTCCAGACCTCTCCGGCGAATGAGTGCAAGGATACTTATTCAAATATGAAGCTTATGGGAAATGATGAGGTAAATGGTACAGACGGCTGCTGGTGGTGGCAGTATCAGCCGACTGACTGGAAGATTGGTAACTATCAGCTGGGCACAAGAGATGATTTCAAGGCGATGTGTGCCGAGGCTGATAAGTATGGAATCAAGGTTATTGTTGATGTAATTCCAAACCATACCACACCTGATCTGGCAAAGGTATCTGATAATCTTTACAATGCAGTGGGTGGCAAGGACAATCTGTATCATGCAAATGGTTTTAAGGAGATTACACAGTGGGGCAATCGTTATGAGTGTACCACAGGACAGATGGGCGGACTTCCGGATGTAAATACAGAGAATCCGGATTTTCAGGCATATTTCCTTAAGTATTTAAATGACCTGATTGCATGTGGTGCTGACGGCTTCCGTTATGATACAGCCAAGCATATCGGTGTGCCTTCAGATCCGCTTGATAAAAAGAGCACCAGAAACAATTTCTGGCCTGTTGTGACAGGTGAGGAGTCAGCAAATGGTGTTACACTGAGTGATAAAAATGTGTTTACATATGGTGAGGTATTACAGGGCGACAATGTACCTGAGTCAGAATATGCCAAGTATATGCGTATGACAGCCAGCAGCTACGGTGAGACCTTAAGAGGAGCCGTTACCGGTAATTCCTTCAATGTAGATACTATTTCAAACTGGAGACATGCTTCACCGGGCAGACTGGTTACATGGGTAGAGTCTCATGATACATACTGTAATGCAGGTGTTTCATCAAGGATGACAGATGAGCAGCTTCGTCTGGCATGGGCTGTCATTGCAGCAAGAAAGGATGGAACTCCATTATTCTACAGCCGTCCGGATGGATCAAATGGAGCCAGCGGCAACCGTTGGGGCAACAATGTACTCGGTGCCAAGGGAAATAATGAGTTTAAATCTACTGAAGTAAGGGAAGTAAATCTCTTCCGTAATGCCATGGCCGGCAAGTCGGAGTATTTACGCAATCCTGGTAAAGATTCACAGATTCTTCAGATTGACCGTGGTACTGAGGGAACTGTTATCATCAACTTAAAAGAAGAAAGTGTAAATATTAATTCCGATACAAAGATGAAGGACGGAACCTATAAGGATCAGGTCTCAGGCAGAACCTTTACAGTATCAAACGGCAAGATTTCAGGTACTCTTGACAAGAGAAAGGTTGCTGTTATTTACAACAAGGATCAGGAAAGCGTTGGTATTTCTTCTACAACAGGCTCAAACAGCTTTTCAACAGATACACTTGATGTAAAGCTTTCGGCTAAAAATGTGCAGAACGCTACATATACCACATCTGAGGGAGCTTCAGGAAGCTATACAGACGGAGACATTATCGCAGTTGGTGCAAAGAGTCAGATTGGTGATACAATCACTGTAACAGTAAAGGGTACAGGAACAAAGGGTGAGGTCACTGACAGCGCTGAGTTCAAAAAGACAGAGAAAGACCCATATCTTAAGTATATTGATGGAAGCTATGATGTATACATCAAGAAGCCTGACGGATGGGGAGACAAGATAAACTGCTATGCATATGTTGACAAGGATACAAACAACGGAAAATGGCCTGGCGTAGAGATGAAATATCTGGGTGAGGGCGTGTATGCATACAATTTACCGGATGATTTCAAGACCGCAAGCATTATTTTTAATGATGGCGCTTCACAGTATCCGGCAGCACAGCAGGCGGGACTGGAGTTCACAAAGGGTCAGTCGATGGCATATATCAATGGCAGCTGGACAAAGGTAGAGAAGCAGACTAATGATATCAAGATTACTTCTTCTCTTGCTAATGGAAGCAGCTTCAATACTGACAGTACAACAACAACCATCACCTTAAAGAATGCAACAAAGGGAAGCTACAGTGTGGACAATGGCCCTGTGAAGCAATTTACAGGCAGTGCAACAGTTACTCTTGGAACAGGAAAGATTGCAGACAGCGATGTAACACTTAAGGTGACAGCGTCTAACGACAAGGATTCAAAGACGGAGACATTTACCTTCAAGAAGAAATTTGATGCAGAAAAGAATGGTGGCTATGTTGATTATGAGGGTGAGACACT